>Ga0308167_1000178_pt1 | contig 144168 bp, 146 predicted proteins | sample PhyCR1_2_FD_202138 | JGI IMG/M metagenome (GOLD analysis project Ga0308167, IMG submission 202138) | Phyllosphere microbial communities from UC Gill Tract Community Farm, Albany, California, United States - DLSLRC.R1 | ecosystem: Host-associated > Plants > Phyllosphere > Unclassified | place...
TTCCACGGGTACCCGTCGCTCGTGCACCAGCTGACCTACCGGCGGAACGGCCACGACGACCTGCACGTCCACGGCTTCCTGGAACAGGGCACCACGACGTCGCCGTTCGACATGCTCATGCGGAACGAGATGGACCGCTTCGCGCTCGCGCACGACGCCCTGACGCGGGTGGACGCGGGCGCGCACGCGGAGCTGCTCGACCGTCTGACCGAGGCCCGAGCGGCGGCCCGGGAGTACGCCTACACGCGCGGCGAGGACCACCCGTCGCTCGGGGGCTGGGAGTTCGCGGGGTGGCCGCAGGACGAGCCGTCGTCGGGCGGGACCGGGGGCGACCCGGGCGCGGGCGAGACCGAGGGGGCAGCGCCCGGCAACTAGCGGCGTTCCTCCACAGCCTGGAGGCACGGCGCACCCTCCACAGGACCGGTCACGCTCGACGCGTGGCCGGTCCTCGTGCGTGAGGCTGCTGCCATGGACGTTGGGGTGACCGGTGCGGTGGTGTCGATGCTCAGCGCACTCGTGGCGGTGGCGAGCGTCGTCGTGACGGTGCTCGAGGGGCGGCGGGCGCGGCGGAATACGGAGTTCTTGGGGCACCGAGACCACTGGTGGCAGCGTGACCGCGGCAGGAAGGAACGGGGAGACGATGATCTCGGACGAGGATGACCACACGTTCAAGCAACGACTCGACCGGATGGAACGTCGGACGCCGATACTCCTCGCCGACCCGCACTACGGGCCGCTGATCCGTGAGGCCGGGGACCTCGAACGGCTCGAGGCGATGCGGATCGAGTGGCGGGAACGGCAGGAGCGGGCGCGGGCGCGGCAGCTCCGGTGGGAAGCATCGATCAGCGAGGGATGAGCAGCCCCGCCACGACGAGTGCCAGGCTGGGATCGTGAGCGACCTCGTGATCCCGGCTCCGGCCCTCCCGACCGTCCCGACGACCGCTGGTGGGCGGTTCCCGGTCCGCCGGGTGTTCTGCGTCGGGCGGAACTACGCGGCGCACGCCCGCGAGATGGGTCACGACCCGGACCGCGAACCCCCGTTCTTCTTCGGCAAGCCCGCCGACGCGGTCGTGGTCGACGACGCGGACACGCCCTACCCGCCGGCGACCGGGCAGCTGGAGCACGAGGTCGAGCTCGTCGTGGCGATCGGTCGTGCCGGGGCGGACATCGCGGCCGACGACGCGCTCGGGCACGTGTGGGGGTACGGCGTGGGGATCGACCTGACGCGACGGGACCTCCAGGCAGCGGCGAAACAGCTCGGGCGTCCCTGGGACGCGGCGAAGGGGTTCGACGCCTCCGCCCCGGTCGGCGTGCTCGTCCCAGCAGACGGGTTGGACCCGACTTCGGGGCGGATCGAGCTCCGGGTCGACGGGGAGCTCCGACAGCAGGGGGACCTCGCGGACCAGATCTGGTCGGTCGCCGAGACGATCGCGATGCTCTCGCGATCGGTGGCCCTCGCCCCGGGCGACCTGCTGTTCACCGGGACGCCCGACGGTGTCGGGCCGCTCGAGCGCGGAGCCGTCGTCGAGGGAAGCGTCCACGGCATCGGCGTCGTCCGGACCCGGATCGTCTGATGTTGTCCCGTCTGCGCGTTTCCGGCGTGTGACGCAGGGCTGGGAGCGTTCGCAGGTGCATGGCGTACTCCTGAGTTCGACGTCGGTGGGGTGGCGGCGTCTCCACTGACAGGGCAGTGAGGCAAGGACCCGAGGTGTCGCCTGTCCGGAACACGGGAGGTACCGCCGTGCTGGAACACGACCTGCTCGCCACGTCCTGGACCTGGGCCGGTGACGAGCCGATCGCGGACCGCGTGCGCGCCGTCGGTGCCGCCGGGTTCGCCGGACTCTCGCTCTCGCTCGACGACCTCCACGAGGTCCGGGCGACGACCGGCTTCGCTCATCTCCGTCGGGCGCTCGACCGTGCCGGCATCGTGTGGGTGCAGCTCGGTCCGCTCGACCACTGGTGGACCTGTGCGAGCCACACGACCGACGACGACGCGGACCGCGGCGTGCTGTTCGAGGCCGCCGCTGCCCTGCGGGCCTGGCAGATCATCGTCCGCGCCGACACGACCCTGCCCGGCGCCTCCCCCGCGATGATGGCGGACGACTGGGTCGCCCTCGCGAGTCAGGCGGAGACCGTCGGCGCGCAGCTCGTGCTCGAGCCGGAACCGTGGTCCAACCTGCCGACCGTCGAACGGGCGTCCCGCTTCGTGGCCCAGGCCGGCCACCCGAACGGCGGCCTGCTGCTCGACGCGATGCACGCACTGCGTGGCGGCTCGACCCTCGCGTCGATCCGGCAGGGCGTGGCTCCGGTCACGCTGGCCGCGGTCGAGCTGTCCGACGGGCTCCTGCACACCCCGGCCGGGATGACCCTGTCGGAGGAGTCGCGCGAGGCCAGGTACCTGCCGGGAGCCGGCGCGTGGGACCTGCCGGGACTGGTCCGGATCGTGCGGGACCTCGGGTTCGACGAACCCTGGGGTGTCGAGGTCCGGACGCCCGCCCACCGGGCCCTGCCGCTCGAGGACGCCCTGCGCACCGCTGCGGCGGCGACGCGGGCGGTGCTCGACGCCGCCGATGCGCACGGGGGTCCGGCCGCCCCAGCGATGCCGTCGACCCCGGCCCCGACGTCCGCGGTGGACTTCGAGCCCCCGCACGACCTGCACCCGCGGTCGCCGCGCCGTGATGCCGGTACAGGTGCTCCCGCGTAACGTCGACCGCATGAGCGATCACGACGACGAGCTGCTGCGCCGTTCCCAGGAAGCCATCGACGAGGCGAAGGCCGCCGCGGCCGAGGTCGACGAGCCCGAGGCCGACGAGCTCATCGACGAGGACCTGCCCGCGGCGGACGACGCTGCTCCCGCAGACGGGCCGGCGCCGGCACCGTGACGACCGCGCGGCGCGACTCCGCCGCGTGATCTGGACAACCGCGTGACGATCTCGGCGGCAGGCCCGTCCACAAGACGTGCCTGCCGTTCGCGAGGACCGCGATCGGCGTCAGCGCGCCGTGGTCGGTCATCCCTGAACGTCCGGCCACGGCGCTTCGACGGCGGCCCGTGCGTTCCCTGATCCGGCGCGCGGGCCGCCTTCCCCCGCCGGACGGTGGACCGCGGTCGGGTCAGTCCTGACCGTCGGCCTCGTCGCCCAGGAAGTCCGCGTACGTCACGTCGGCGTCCCCGACCGGACCGGTCGGGGCCACCGATACCCGCTCCGGTCGTGCCCCCGCCATGGTGGTGCGCTCCTCCGTGGTGAACGGAGGCAGGTACTTGCTCGCGCTCATCGCCGCCCCTCTCGTTCCGGTGACCGTAACAGCCGAGCGGGGTTCCGTGACGGGGCGGTACACGTTCGTCCCCCGACCGTGGCCCTTCCGGGGGACAGGGTTTCGCTGCAGGCGGAGCCGATGCAGACGTATGGTCACGTCTCCCGCGCGACCTCCCCCGGCTCCTTGTCGGGGCGCCACCCGCGCCAGGAGGGCTGCCGGAGCCTGCCGTCACCGGTCCACTCCGCGAACTGCACCTCGCCGACACGGACGGGTTCCACCCACTGCGCGTCACGGGCGTCCGGCCGCGGGACGTCCACGAACGGGGACGCGTCCCGGTGCAGCGGAGCCAGGACCTCAGCGATCTCGTCGAGGTCCCGGTCCCGGAATCCGGTGCCCACCTTGCCGACGTACTCGAGTCCGTCCGGGCCGGGGACGCCGAGCAGGAGCGACCCGATCCCGCCGGCGCGCCGCCCGTTCCCCGGGCGCCAGCCGCCGACCACCACCTCCTGTGCCGCGTGGTGCTTCCGCTTGAGCCAGGCCTCCGACCGGCGCCCCTCCGCGTAGCGGGACGACCGCTTCTTCGCGACGATCCCCTCGAGCCCACGCTGCCGGGACCGCTCGAGTGCCTCCGCCAGGTCGCCGTCGACCTCGTCGGGCACCTCCACGGCGCCGCCCGGCTCGACGACCGTCCGCAGCGCCTCACGCCTGGCCGTCCAGCCGAGCCGGGTGAGCTCGTGGCCGTCCGCCTCGAGGACGTCGAACAGGAAGAGCCGCACGGGGGTGGTCCGCCGTGCTGCCTCGACCTCTCGGCCGCGGGTCAGCCCCATCCGGTTCTGCAGGAGCTGGAACGACGGGCGGCCCTGGTCGTCGAGCGCCACGATCTCGCCGTCGAACACCCCGTCGACCCCGGCCCGCTCGGCGAGCTCCTGCAGCTCGGGGTACTGCGGCGTCAGGTCGTTGTCGTTCCGGCTGCGCAGCGTCACCCGGCCGTCCCGCACCGTCGCGAGCGCCCGGATCCCGTCCCACTTCATCTCGAAGGCCCAGTCGGCGGGGTCGAGCACCCGGGACTCGTCCGCGAGCGTCGCCAGCATCGGACGGCGTTCCCCCGGGTCCTCGCGTGCCGCGGCCGTGTCGGGGACCGTGGGTCGTTCGCGCTGCCCCGGCGCGCGGGACTGCGGGGACCTGTCCGGCTGCTCCTTCGTCCGGTGGATGAGCCAGTTCTTCTCGTCGCCGTCGCGGCCGCGGCCACGACCACGCGTGTGCAGGAGTGCCAGTCGCCGGTCACCCCCCGCGCGACCATGCAGGGTGACGATGACCTCCTCGCCATCGCGCCACTTCTCGAGTTCGTACGTGCCGTCGTCCCAGATCGTCACGGTCCCGCCGCCGTACTCGTCCTTCGGGATGATCCCCTCGAAGCTGCCGTACTCGAGCGGGTGGTCCTCGGTCTGCACGGCGAGGTGGTTCTTCCCCGGGTCCGTCGGCTCACCCTTGGGCAGCGCCCAGCTGACCAGGACGCCCTCGTGCTCCAACCGGAAGTCGTAGTGGTCCCGCGTGGCGTGGTGCTCCTGGATCACGAACGTCGGGGTGCCGTCGCGCCGGATCGTCGGCGGTCCGGCCGGTACCGGCTCGGGCGTCTTCGTCGCGTCGCGCTTGGCCCGGTACGTCGCGAGCCGGTCCTCGCTCGCCTGCTGCGCCTCGGCCGTACGGTGGCCGTCCCAGTGCCCGGCGTCGGGGCGCCCGACCGACAACGAGGCGGAGGCGACCGGGTGCAGCAGGTCCCCCCGTGCCTCCAGACGGTCGAGCACGTCGTCCAACGTGAGCTGCGCGAGTCCACGCTCGCCCAGCTCGGACCACGTCCGCGGCGCCGCGACGGTGGGCGTGGACCGCCCGCGCAGGGAGTACGGCGCGATGGTCGTCTTGTTGCCGTTGTTCTGCGACCAGTCCACGAACACCTTGCCCGCGCGCTCGGCACGGCTCATCGACGAGAGCACCAGGTCGGGCATGTCCTGCTCGAGCGCCCGCGCGAGTTCGTGGGCGACGTCCGACACGTGCCCTGCCGTGGACCGTCCGTCGAGCGCGGCGTAGAGGTGGATGCCCTTGGAGCCCGACGTCACCGGGTACGGCTCGAGCCCCATGCCCTGCAGGAGCTCGCGTGCCGCGACGGCGACCTCGACGCACTCCGGCAGCCCCACACCGTCACCGGGGTCCAGGTCCAGCACGAGTCGGTCCGGGTTCTGCTGGCCGCCGCGGGGACCGAACCGCCACTGCGGGACGTGCAGTTCGAGCGCCGCCTGCTGTGCCATCCAGACCAGGGTGGCGACGTCGTCGAGGACCGGGTACTCCGTGTCGTGCTCCTTGTGGGCGATCGTGTGGTGCCGGACCCACTCGGGCGCGGAGTCGGGCAGGTTCTTCTCGAAGAAGACCTTCCCCTCGACGCCGTTCGCCCAGCGCTTCCGGGTGACCGGACGTTCCTTCATGTGGGGGATCATCCACGGTGCGACGCGCTCGTAGTACTCGATCACCCGGCCCTTGGTCGTGCCCGTCTCCGGGTACAGGACCTTGTCGGTGTTGGTCAGCCCGATCGTCCGTCCGCCGACCAGCACGGTCGTGCGCCGGGACGCCGGGCTCACAGCGCCACCCCGGTCGCTCCCGCCACGGTCAGGGTCGAACCGGAGGTGTAGGACGACTCCGGGCCGGCGAGGTACACGTAGGCGCTGCCGAGCTCGACGGGCTGCGCAGGGCGGCCGAACGGGGTGCCCTGGCCGTAGGCGGCGATCTCGTCGCCCGGGTAGCTGATCGGCTGGAGCGGCGTCCACACGGGGCCGGGCACCACGGTGTTCGCGCGGATGCCCTTCGCCGCGAGCTGCCTGGCCAGGCCGTTCGTGTAGGAGATGATGGCCGCCTTCGTCGCGGCGTAGTCGATCATCCGGTCCTGGGGCTGGTACGCGGACACCGAGCTCGTCGTCACGATCGCGCTGCCGGGCGCCATGTGCGGAACCGCGGCGCGGACCAGCCAGAACAGCGAGTACAGGTTGACCTTCATCGTCCGGTCGAAGTCCTCGGTGGACTGCTCGGTGACGTCCTCGTGCACCTGCTGGTGACCGGCAACGAGCACCAGTGCGTCGAGGCCGCCGAGCTCGCTCACGGCGTCCCGCACCAGGACGTCGCAGAACGCCTCGTCGGTGAGGTCGCCCGGCAGCAGCACCGCCTTGCGGCCGAGGTCTCCGATGACGTCACGCACCTGCTCGAGGTCCTCGCGTTCCTCCGGCAGGGCGTTCAGCGCGACGTCGGCTCCCTCCTTCGCCATCGCGATCGCCGCCGCTCGTCCGATGCCGGAGTCCGCACCCGTGACGAGCACCCGGTAGCCGGGCATGCGGCCCGTGCCGAGGTAGCTCGTCTCGCCGTGGTCGGGCTGCGGGTCCATCGCGTGCGCCGCTCCGGAGCCCTGCTGGGTCTGCGCCGGGAAGGGAGGCCGGGGGAACTGCGTGCGCGGATCCTGCTTGTCGAGCTGGCTCATGGCCCCATCGTGCTCGTCCGCACTCCCGGGCGTTCTCGGGTCCGCACGGGCATCATGAGCCCATGAGGTCGATCTGGAAGGGCTCCATCGCGTTCGGGCTGGTCAACGTCCCGATCAAGGTCTACGCGGCCACCGAGACCCACGACGTCTCCCTGCACCAGGTGCACGACGAGGACAAGGGTCGGATCCGCTACAAGCGCGTGTGCGAGTTCGGGCACGAGGTCGAGTACGCCGACATCCAGCGCGCCTACGACGACGGCGAGAAGACCGTGGTGCTCACGGCCGACGACTTCAAGCAGCTGCCGGAGGAGCAGTCGCACGAGATCGAGGTGCTCGAGTTCGTGCCCGTCGAGCAGGTCGACCCGATGATGTTCGAGAAGTCGTACTACCTCGAGCCCGACAGCCGCTCCCCCAAGGCGTACGTGCTGCTCCGCGAGACCCTGGCGAAGACCGACCGGCTGGCGATCGTGCAGTTCACGCTCCGGCAGAAGACCCGGCTCGGGGTGCTCCGGGTGAACGACGACGTCATCCTGCTGCAGGGCCTGCTCTGGGGCGACGAGGTGCGTGCGGCGGACTTCAAGTCCCTCGACACCTCGGTGAAGGTGAGCGCGAACGAGCTGAAGATGTCGTCGTCGCTGGTCGACAGCATGTCCACCGACTTCGACCCGGACCGCTACACCGACGCGTACCAGGAGGAGCTGCAGCAGCTCATCGACGCCAAGCTCGAGGCCGGGGACGACGTGGACACCGCCGAGACCTTCGGGGACCGTTCGGACGAGGACGCCGACGAGGGCGAGGGCGGCGACGTCATCGACCTGATGGCCGCCCTGCGGGCGTCCGTCGACAAGAAGCGGACAGGAGGCACGGGGTCGCGTGCTCGGGGCACGTCCGGTTCCGGGTCGACCGGTTCCGGGTCGACCGGTTCCGGTCCGGACGAGGCACCGAAGAAGGCACCGACCAAGAAGGCACCCGCCAAGAAGACGCCGGCGAAGAAGGCCCCCGCCAAGAAGCCCGCGGCGAAGAAGAAGGCCGGCTAGCCGTCTCGGCGGGTGCGGCGCAGGGCGAGCGGGATCGAGACCCAGAGCAGCGCGGTGAGCACGAAGACGGCGATCCCGGAGAGGATCCCGCCGAGGTCGCCGATGACGACGTCGAACACGAACAGCACCGTGCCGGAGAACAGCAGCGCGCTCGCCCCGAGCGTGGCGAGCAGGATGACGTTGCCGGCACGGACCAGGTCGTGCTTCTGTCGCTGCCGGAACACCAGCCGGTGCGAGGACACCGCCGACAGGGCCACCACCGTGACGGTCACGGCGAGCGCGACGAGGACCAGGTAGATCGCTTCCTCGCCGTCGCTGAGCATCTCGAAGCGTTGCTGGAACGGCAGCGTGAGCAGGAACCCGGCGAGGATCTGCGTGCCGGTCTGCACGATGCGCAGCTCCTGCTGGATGTCGGCCCAGTTCCGGTCCCACCGCTCCGTGGGGGTCTCGTTGCGCCCCCGCTCGGTCTCGCTCATGCGGTGAACCTACCGCGGCCCGACCGGGCGCGACACGAGCCGGAAACACGGGTCGGGGAGACTGGGACCATGACTCCACAAGAGCCAGGGAGCCTGTCCTCGTCATCCGTGAGCGCAGGCCCGCCCGTCACCGTGTCCATCACCCGTCTCGTCGAACCCGACCGCATCCCGGACGCCACCCGCTGGGTGCAGTCCGGCGTCAACCTGGCGAACCGCTACCCCGGCTTCCTCGGCTCCGGGTGGGTCCGCTCGCACGCGTCCAGCCGCGAGTGGCACATGCTCTACCGGTTCGCCGACCACGAGCAGCTCGCCACGTGGGAGAACTCCGACGACCGGCTGCGGTGGCTCGACCTCGGCCGGGACCTCGTCGTGGAGTCCCGCGTCGAGAAGCGCACGGGTATCGAGGGCTGGTTCGACGCGCCGCAGGACGCCCCGACGTCGAGTGCGCCGCCGCGGTGGAAGCAGGCCGTGAGCATCTGGCTCGGGTTCTTCCCGGTGAACCTGGTGTTCACGTACCTGGTCGGCTGGCTCGTCCCGGCCTTCACGCACCTCGCCGTGCTGCCCCGCGTGCTCGTGACGACGCTCGTGCTCACGCCGATCATGACGTTCTGGGTGCTGCCGTTCGTGACGAAGCTCATCCGGCCCTGGCTGCTCGCCCCGCCGCGGAGGGCGTAGCCCTCAGCCGAGCACGGACAGCTGGTCGAGCCGTTCGAGGATGACGCCCTCGCGGAGCGCCCACGGGCAGATCTCGAGCGCGGGCAGGTCGAAGATGTCGAGGCACGCCTCGGCGACGAGCGCACCGGGCACGACCTGGTGCGCTCGGCTCGGCGAGACGCCGGGGAGCGCGGCGAGCTCGTCGACGCGCATCGTGAGCAGTTCGGGCAGACGTCGACGGAGTTCGGCTCCGTCGAGGGCTCGGGCCACGAGCGGCCCGGCCGCCGACGGGGCGGCCCCGCAGATGCGGGCGATCGACCGGAACGTCTTCGACGTCGCCACGGCCCGGTCCGGCCGGCCCGCACGGAGCAGTCGCCCGGCGTCGCGGGCGATCTCGACGCGGATCTCGTGGCGGATGCGGCGGACGTCGTCCTCGCTCGGCGTGCCCGCGGCGAACCACGACCGGGCGAGCCGGGCCGCGCCGATGGGCATCGACCAGGCGACGTCGGGCGCCTCGTCGGCCCCGCCGGCGATCTCGAGCGAGCCGCCGCCGATGTCGAACACGGCGAGCCGCCCGGCCGACCAGCCGAACCACCGCCGCACCGCCAGGAAGGTCAGTCGGGCCTCGTCCTCGCCGTCGAGCACGGCGAGCTCGACGCCGGTCTCGGCCTCGACGTGTGCGAGCACCGCGTCCGAGTTCACGGCGTCCCGGACGGCTGAGGTGGCGAACCCGAGCATGTCCTCGCAGCCGCGCTCCTCGGCGACCCGGACGGCGTCGGCGACGAAGGCGGTGAGCGCGTCGATCCCCTCGCGGGTCACCGCGCCGGTGGCGTCCAGGTGCTCGGCGAGTCGGAGCGGCTGCTTGAACGAGGACGCCGGCAACGGTGCGGCACCGCCGTGGGCGTCCACCACGAGCAGGTGGCCGGTGTTGGACCCGATGTCGAGGACTCCCACGCGCATGCGACCACGCTAGCGGCCCGACGATCCGGTGCGGTCCGGCGCGGTGCGGTCCGGCCTGGAGGCGCGGCCTACGCCCGCAGGAACGCCTCCAGCTCGGCGGTGGTCGGGTAGGACGCCTGCGCGCCCGGCTTCGTCGCGGCGTAGGCCCCGACGCCGACCGCGAACCGGGCCGCGTCGAGCAGGGAGTCCCCCGCCGCGAGGCGGAGCGCGACCGCCCCCATGAACGCGTCGCCGCAGCCCGTGGTGTCCACCGGTTCGACCCGCACCGCGTCGACCGACACCGGCTCCGCGTCACCGTCGTGGACCGTGCAGCCCGCGCCACCCCGCGTCACGATCGACCGGGCGACACCGTGGTCGCCGAGCTCCGCGGCCTCGTGCTCGTTCACCAGGAGCACGTGGGTCAGGTCGAGCAGCTCCTGCGGCACGGCTCCGAACGGCGACAGGTTCGTCAGGACCGTCACGCCGGCGTCGTGCGCCGCGCGGGCGGCGGCGAGGACGACGTCGATCGAGACCTCGAGGCAGAGACCGAGCACGCCGGCGTCGGTGAAGGCATCGGCGGGGACGTCCGCCGGCGTCAGCGTGCCGTTCGCGCCGGCGGAGATCACGATCGTGTTCTCACCGGTGGCGTCGACCGTGATGACGGCGGTGCCGGTGGCGACCCCCTCGCGGACGGCGACGTGCGTCGTGTCGACCCCGGCGGCCGCGACGGAGTCGCGGAGCAGCGCACCGTTCCCGTCGTCGCCGACCGCACCGATCATGCGGACGGTGCCCCCGAGCCTCCCGGCCGCCACCGCCTGGTTGGCGGACTTGCCCCCGGGCAGGATCCGGAGGTCCGACCCCTGCAGGGTCTCGCCCGGCTTCGGGAAGCGCTCCGTGCGGACCACGAGGTCCGCGTTGAGGCTGCCCACGACGACGATGCCGGTCATGCGGCTGCTCCTGTCTCGGCCGAGGCCGGGCGCGGGATGAGGAAGGACGTGGCGAGGGCCGCGCAGGTGATGACGGCCCCGAGCAGCATCCCACCGGAGTATCCGGCGGTGCCTGCGGACCCGCCGGTGCCGAGGGCGATCTGGAGCGCCGGCAGCACGGCGAAGCTGATGCCGGCACCGAGGTTGAAGGCGCCCGCGTTGAGACCCGGCAGGAACCCGGGGTTCGACTCCGGCGAGAGCACGATGCCGAGCCCGTTGAGGATGATGTTCGCGATGCCCGCGTAGGTGATGCCGATGAGGACCGTCGCGGCGACGAGCACCGGGAGCGAGTGCACGCCGACGAACGCCATCACGACGGTGGCGACGATGCTGCCCACCAGTCCGACGCGGAGCACGGCGCGGTAGCCGAGCGTCGGCGCGAGTCGACCCGCGAAGGGCCCGACGAGCCAGCCGACCAGGGCGTAGGGGGTGAGGAACGCGAGCGAGGCGAGGTCCGCCTCCATCCCGAAGCCCACCTCGGCGTTCTGCGCCAGCGACGTGACGAGCCCGTTGACCACCGCGAACACGCCGGTCATCGTGAGCAGGGTCGTGACGAGGAGCGCCCACGTGCCGCGCCGCTTGAGGAAGCGCGTCTCGACGAGCGGCTCACGGACGCGGGACTCGACGGCCCAGAAGACGCCGAACGCGACGAGTGCGAGCACGATGCCGCCGACGACGAGTGCCCAGTTCGCACTCGCGAGCTTCCCGGCCTCGTTGAACGCGGTGAGCAGTGCGCCGACGCTCACCACGAGCGGGAGCACACCCCACCAGTCCATGCGCGTGCCGGCGGAGGGCTTCGACTCGACGCCCCAGGCGGCGACCATGACCACGGCCACGACGGTGACCACCGCGATGACCCAGAAGATCCCGCGGAAGCCGAAGTTCGTCGCGATCCAGCCGCCGGCGAGGGCGTCGACGCCCGCGATGCCGCCGTTGACCGCGGTCAGCAGCCCGAGTGCGGCGCCGTACCGCTTGGGGTCCGCGATCTCGTTGCGCAGGATGAGCAGGCCGATCGGGACGACCGGACCCGTGACGCCCTGGATCATCCGGCCGGCGAAGAGCATCGGCACGTTCACGGCGAGTGCCGCGACGACGCTGCCGACGAGCATCACGAGGAGCATGCCGAGCAGCACGCGCTTGCGGCCGACGATGTCGGACAACCGCGGCAGGAACAGCGAGAACAGGGCGGCGAGCGTGAAGAACAGCGTCTGCGACAGACCGATCGTCGCGTCGTCCGTGTCGAGCTCGCGCGCCATGGTGACGAGTGCCGGGCTGAGCATGCTCGCGTTGAGCTGGAACGCGACGCACGCCGCCAGGAGTGCGGCGGTCAGGGCGCCGATCGACTTCTTCGTCGAGGTGGTGGTCATGGTGGTCAGCGCTCCGGGGTGACGGTGGTGTCGGCGGTCTCGACGGCCTGCGCCGCCGCCCGCGGGGTCCAGCCCGTGTCCGGCGTCTCGCCGATCCGCTCGAGGGCGTCGACGACCAGGTCCCAGAACCGGGTGTGGTCGAGCTCGAGGGCGGCGCTCGTGCGGCAGTCCTCCGGCGCGGGCGCACGGAAGTCGGCCACGGTCATGCCGAGCGTGTGGACGCCCTGCGTCTCGATCGTGATCGGCACCTTCACGGCGCGGACGATCGTGGGGTCGATGACGTACGCGACGGCGCAGGGGTCGTGCACGGGCGGCGCGTCGAAGCCCTGCGCGTCCTTGTACGTCTGCCCGAAGTAGTCGAGCAGCTCGCCGACGAACGCGGCGGGCCCGGTGCCGACGGCCGCGATCCGGGCGGCGACCTCGGGCGTCGCGAGTGCCTGGTGCGTCAGGTCGAGGCCGACCATGACGACGTCCCACCCGGCGCTGAACACGATGTCCGCGGCTTCCGGGTCGATGACGATGTTGAACTCCGCGACGGGGCTCCAGTTGCCGACGTGCACACCCCCGCCCATGAGCACGACCTGCTTGACGCGCTCGACGATGCGGGGCTCGCGACGGGCGGCGAGGGCGATGTTCGTCAGGCCGCCGGTCGGGACGAGCGTCACGGTGCCGGGCTCGTGCGCCATGACGGTGTCGATGATGAGGTCGACGGCGTGCCGCGGGTCGAGCTCGATCGAGGGCTCGGGCAGCACCGGCCCGTCCAGTCCGCTCTCGCCGTGGATGCTCGGCGCGACCTCGACCTGCCGGAGCAGGGGACGCTCGGCGCCGGCGGCGAAGGGCACCCCGGTGATCCCGGCGATGCGGGCCACCGCGAGGGCGTTGCGGGTGACCTTCGGCAGGGTCTGGTTGCCGACCACGGTCGTGACCGCCAGGAGCTCGATGTCGGGGTTGCCGTGGGCGAGGAGGATCGCGACGGCGTCGTCGTGTCCGGGGTCGCAGTCGAGGATGATCTTCTCGGGCACCGCTGGGGCTCCACTTCGTCGGGGATGAGGTCTGCGGCTTGACGCGCCCATGCGCGCGTCAAGCGTTTGACATCACAGCGCATCAAACGCTTGACGTCAAGTCGGGCACACCTGCTCGGTAGGCTCGTCGCGTGCCGTCCACCGCCCCCGGTCCCCGTCGAGTCACGGCCGCGATGGTCGCCGAGCGCGCCGGCACGAGCATCGCCACCGTGTCCCTGGTCGTCAACGGCAAGGACCGCGGTCGTGTCTCCCCGCCCATCGCCGCGCGGGTCCGCGACGCCGTCGAGGCGCTCGGGTACGTCGTCGACCACGCCGCCAGCTCGCTCGCCCGCGGCAGCAGCGACCTGGTCGTGCTCATCGCCCCCGACCTGTCGAACCCGTTCTTCGCCGAGGTCATCCGCGGCGTCCGGGACACCCTGGGCGACCGGTTCCAGCTCGTCCTGTCGGTGACCGAACGCGGTGCCCAGCCCGTCGCCGCCGACGTCCGGCGCTTCGAACGGCTGCGACCCGCTGGCATCCTCGTGGACGCGCCGGCGGCCGACGAACCCATGACGGCGAGCGTCCCGGTCGTGCTCCTGGACGCCCCCGGCGGGACGGACGCCGTGAACTACGACCTCGGGCCGGCGGTCGGGTCGCTCGTGGACCACCTCGCCGCGCTCGGACACCGGCGGGTCGGGTACCTGGACGGGACGTCGCGCGCGGCGACCTTCGCGGTCCGCCACGACGCCTTCGAGCACGCGTGCGACGCGGCCGGCATCGAGGTCTCCCCCGTGACCGCCCGTGCCGACCTGACGGTCGACGCGGCCGCGGCAGCGACCGAGCACGTCCTGGACGCCTGGCTCGAGGACGACGTCACGGCGGTCGTCGCAGCGGCCGACACCCTGGCGTACGGGGTCCTCCGGACGGCGACTGCCGCCGGGGTCGAGGTCCCGGGGCGCCTCGCGGTCGCGGGGTTCGACGACCTGCCGTCGTCGTCCGTGACGGCGCCGGCCCTGACGAGCGTCGCGCTGCCGGGTGCCGACCTCGGGCGGGCGGCGGCCGAGCGGCTCCTGGCGACGCTCGACGGTGCACCGGCGGACACCCCGGCACTGCCCGCCCGACTGGTCCCCCGCGCGAGCACCGCCGGCTGACGACCGCGGCGGCACGCCGGCCCTGCGCGCCGGCCCTGCCGAGGCTCGGCGTGGCGGACACCCTCGCGGTCGCGGCACGCGGAACTCGTCCGCCCGGCCGAGGCTCGCCGCGCGGACTCCGGCACCAGAGACGGACGGGAGGCGCGGTGCCAGCCGGCACCGCGCCTCCCGTCCGTCCGTGGTCGTCCGTCAGGCCGAGTCTCGGCCCCCGCGCGCTGGCGCTGCGGGCTCGGCAGGCTCCACCGGCTCCGCCGAACCAGGGCCGGCGGCGGCCGCTCGAGCGCGCTCGAGCTCGTCCGCCTCGGCACCGCCGACCGCCTCGCCACGGGCGACCATCCCGGCCACGTCGGCGAGCTTCATCTGCGGGATGAAGAGCGCGAGCACGAACGCCGCGGCGATGAACGGCAGGAGGTACCAGAACACCGGCGCCAGCGAGTCGGCGTACGCGTTCACGATGCCGTCCTGGACCGCCTCGGGCAGCTTCGACAGCGCCGTCGGGTCGATGCTCGCGCTGGCGTCCGCCGCCTGGGAGGCACTGCCGCCGGCCCCCACGAAGACGTCCTGGAGCGCGTCGGTCAGTCGCGACGTGAAGATCGCGCCGAAGACGGCGACACCGAGGGATGCGCCGACCTCACGGAAGTAGTTGTTCGTCGAGGTCGCGGTGCCGACCTGCTCCGGCGGCACGGCGTTCTGCGCCACGAGGACGACGACCTGCATGATGAGGCCCAGGCCCGCGCCGAAGACGAACAGGTAGACGCAGATGAGCCAGATCGGCGTGCTCGCGGCCAGGGTCGTCATCGAGAGCATGGCGACGCCCACGAGGATCGTGCCGAGGATCGGGAACGCCCGGTAGCGACCGGTCTTCGTGATGAGGACACCGGACAGGATCGAGGTGCCCATCAGCCCCGCCATCATCGGCAGCATCAGCAGGCCGGACACGGCGGCCGAGGTGCCGGACGCCATCTGCAGGAAGGTCGGGACGAAGCCGATCGCGGCGAACATGCCGATGCCGAGCACGAAGCCGATCGCCGTCGCGGTCACGAACGTGCGGTTGCGGAAGAACGCGAGCGGGATGATCGGGTCCTCGGCACGGGCCTCGACGACGACGAACAGCGCGGCGGCGACGAGGAACCCGGCACCCCACGCCCAGGTCTCCGGCGCACCCCAGCCGTGGTCGCGGTTGCCGCCGGACTCCGTGAAGAACACGAGGCAGGCGGTGGTGGCCGACAGGAGCAGGACGCCCAGGACGTCGATGCGGCGCGTGGCCTTCTTGCTCGGCAGGGTCAGCGCGAACCAGGCGATGGCGAACGCCGCGATGCCGACGGGGATGTTGATCCAGAACGCCCAGTGCCACGTCATGTGGTCGACGAAGAACCCGCCGAGGAGCGGACCGCCGACCGCCGACAGACCGAAGATCGCGCCGAGCGGACCGAGGTACTTGCCGCGCTCCGACGCCGGGACGATGTCGGCGATGATCGCCTGGGACAGGATCATGAGCCCGCCACCGCCCAGGCCCTGCAGGGCCCGGAAGACCACGAACTGCCAGAAGTCGGTCGAGACCGCACAGCCGAGCGACGCGAGCGTGAACAACGCGATCGCGACGAGGAACAGGTTGCGGCGACCGATGACGTCGCCGAACTTGCCGTAGATCGGCATCACGATGGTGGACGCGAGCAGGTACCCGGTGGTGATCCACGCCTGGTGCGCGACGCCACCGAGGTCCCCGACGATGGTGGGCATCGCCGTGGAGACGATCGTCTGGTCGAGGCTGGAGAGCAGCATGCCCGCGATGAGCGCGGAGAAGATGATCCAGATCCGGCGCTGCGTCAGGAGCAGCGGGCCGTCCGTGCCGGGGCGGGCACGTTTCGTGGTGCGCGGCGCGGTGGCGCTCATGCGGGGACTTCCTGTTCGGTCGTGGTGGAGGTGATGACCGCCCTGGCGAGGCGGAGGTTGTCGGTGAGCAGCTCGTCGAACGCCGGGCCGGTGGTCTCGTCGAAGTCGTCCGCGAAGAACGTCGTCGCGGTGACCTTGAGCAGGGCGGCCGCGGTCTCGGTCACGATCCGCGCTCGCCGGTCGTCGGGTCCGCCCCACCCGAACCGCCGCCCGACAGCGGCTGCCACCGCGGCGATCTGGCTGTCCGTGGCGGACAGGAACCGGGCGACCATCGCCGGTTCGCGGTCGAACACGCGTCGGACGAGTGCCTCGTCCGCGCGGTCGATGCCGACGGCGTGCACCTGCCGGACGGCGAGCGCGACGACCGAGCCCAGCGGGTCCAGGTCCGACGGGACGGCCCCGCCGTCCGCGTACTCGCGCAGGAGCGCTGTGTCGGCGTCGAGTTCGAGCCCGAGCACGGCGTCGTCCTTCGAGGCGAAGTGGTTGAAGAACGTCCGCCGGGAGACCCCGACGGACTCACAGAGCTGTTCGATCGTGAACCCGTGCAGCCCGTGCTCGACGGTCGCCCGACGCGCCTCGACGATCATGCGTCGGCGCAGCGCTCGGGTGCGTTCGGTCGTGCTCACCGAGCAAGAATTGCACTCTGCTCCTGAAAGTGCAATGAGTGTGATGGGATCAGAGCGACTTCTCGAAGCAGAACGACCACGGCATCGTCTCGGCGTACGGCGCGTACACCGGGATCTGCGTCCAACCGGTCTTGCGGTAGAGCGCGACCGCCTCGGGCTGCTTGTCGCCGGTCTGCAGGATGACGCGGGACGCACCCTGCTCCCGCGCGACCTGCTCCCCCTCGGCGAGGAGGGCCGTGGCGGCGCCCTTGCCCCGCGCGGCGGCGAGGACGATGAGGCGCTTCAGCTCGACCTCGTCGCCGAGACGACGGACCGCGATGTGCCCGAGCGGGGTGCCGTCCTCGTCCAGCGCGAGGATCGACGTGATGATCGTGGCCGGGTCCACCGCCAGGACGCGGCTGCGCTCGGCCGTGATCGCGGGGTCCTCGTCGGCGTGTGACGAGCCGTACCGCTCGTCCATCTCCTCGTCCATGGTGGCGCGGAGCACCACTCCACGGGGGTCTTCCCAGGCGACGCGTTCGATCGTGATCACGAGGAACGATCCTCGCACGGACGACGAGCCCGCGGGCGTCAGCGCAGCGCGGCGATCGCCCCTGTCCCGCCTGCCAGGGCCTCGAGCACCGCTGCCGCGTCGTCGTGCACCTCGACGGCACCGGCGTTCCGGAGCTCGTCGCCCCCGATGCCGCCCGTCATCACGCTCACGCACGGCACCCCGACCTTCGCGGCCGCTTCGACGTCCCACATCGCGTCCCCGACCATGACGGCGTGCTCGGCCGACGCGTCGACGCGGTCGAGCGCCACCTGCACGATCCCGGGCGCCGGCTTGGCCTGGTCGACGTCCTCCGAGCTCGTCACCGCGGTGATCCACTGCTCGGCGTCGAGCAGTGCCCGGAGCCGCTCGAGTTCCGCCTGCGGCGCACTCGTCGCGAGGACGACGGCGTGCCCCCGCTCCGCGACCGCGCGCAGGAGGTCCCGCGCGCCGGGCAGCAGGCGCAGGCGGGGCATGTGCTCGGCGTAGTAGGCGGTGTGGAACTGCTTCGCCGCGTCCCTGACCCCGTCGTCGGCGTCCGGCAGCAGCGACTCGAGCAGCTTCGCCGAGTCCATCCCGATCGCCCGGTGCACGCGCCAGGCGTCGACCGGCGCCCCGGCTTCACGGCAGGCGCGCCACCAGGCGTCGACGTGGGCGTAGTTCGAGTCGACGAGCGTCCCGTCGATGTCGAAGAGGACGGCGGTCGTGGGTGCTCCGGACATCACTCCACCCTGCTCCGTCCGCGCGGACACCCTCCCAGCGACGGTGCGACCGGGAACGGACGGACGGGAGGCGCGGTGCCGGCCCGGCACCGCGCCTCCCGTCTTCCTGGGTCGCGTCAGCTGTTGCGGACGTCGTCGGCCGCGCCCTTGGCGTGGTCCTGGACGTCCGACGCGGCACCCTGGGCCTCGTCCTTCACCGTCTGGGCGGCGTCCTGCGCGGTGCCCTTGAGGTCCTGCGCGTGCTCCTTCGCGACGTCGCCGAGCTGCGAGCCGACGTCCTTCGCCTGCTCCTTGACCTCGTCGACGAGGGGCGCCGCGCGGTCCTTGAGCTCGCCGGCCAGCTCTTCCTCCTTGCTCGAGGTGGGGATGAGCGACGACGCGAGCCACCCGGCGCCGAACGCGATCAGGCCGACGGCCAGCGGGTTGCCCTTCGCCTTCTCGACGCCCTTGTGGGCGACGTCCTTCGCGGAGTCGGTGGCGCTCGACGCCGAGCCGGACGCGCTCGAGCGCGCGGAGTCGGCGGCGCCCATGACGGACTCGCGGACGTTCTGGAACCGGCTCTTCACCTTCTCGGTCTGCCGGTGGGCGATCGCGGACGGGCTGACCTTGTCGGCCAGGGCGTCGACGTCGGAGCCCAGCTCGCCGCGGGTGCGCTCGATGTCGGCTCGGATCTCGTCTGGGGTGCTCATGACTTCCTCCCGGTGTTCGGCTTGAGTGCTTCGGGGACTTCCTTGGCGGTCTCGACGGTCTGCGGGGCGCCCTGGATCTCCTTGACCTCCTTGCGCCCGCGGACCGCGAGGACAGCCGCGACGATGCCGTAGACGACGGCGATCACGACGGCGGACCAGGCGTTGCCGATGAGGTACCCGAGACCCCACCACGCCGCGATGGACAGGAACAACAGGGCGAACAGGGCGGTGAGCCCCGCTCCACCGAACATGCCGCCGGCCTTCCCCGCCTTCTTCGCCGACTCGGTCAGCTCGGCCTTGGCGAGTGCGACCTCCTGGCGGAACAGGCTCGACAGGTCCTTGGACACGTCGGAGAGGAGTTCGCCCAGCGGGGTCGTGGCGGCGCGCTCCTCCGGCGAGGGTTCACCGAAGCCAGCGGCGCCGGGTGTGGTGTGGCTCATGCGCCGTCCGCCTCCTTCTCGTGCTTCACCTCGGTGGCGAGTGCCTTCGTCAAGCGGCCGGCGAGGATGCCCGCGCCCGCGGCGATGGCGATGAAGGTGCCGGGGCGCTTCGCGGCGAAGGACTTGACCTCGCCGAGGAGCGAACCCGGATCGCGGCCCTCGAGGTAGCCGGCGACGGAGTTCGCGCGGTTCGACAGGTCGCGGACGACCTTCGAGGCGACACCCTGCTCCTCGTCGTTCTCAGCCATGCGCCCGAGCTGGTCACCGATGCCGCGCAGGCCCGTGGCGGCTCGCTGCTGCTGGTCTGCTGCCTGCGACTTGAGCGTGTCCGTGGCCTGGCCGAAGAGCTGCTTGGCGTGGTCGGTCGCCTCGGACGCGACGTTCGCAGCCTGCTCCTTGGCGGTCCCGGCGACGTCCGCAGCGCGGGCCTTCGCGTCGCCGGCGACGTCCTGGGCGGCACCCTTCGCGGCGTCGGCCTTGCCGCCGTCGGAGCTGCCACCCGCGGAACCGGCCGTCGCACCGCCACTCGAGGGGGGAACGGTCCCGTACGTGCTGGTCGCGGTGGCGCCGGCGGCGGACGGGGTCGCGGGGAGCTGCTCGTCCGCGGGGATCGCGTCGAGGGGCTCGTCGACGACGGGGTCGCCGAGCGGGAAGGTCTCCGCGCGGTCCGGGTCGCCGGGGCGCGCGGCCGGGGTGCTGTTCGCGTACCCGGGCACCGTCACGCCGGGTCGGACCTCGTGCCCCTCGGAGGCAGCGGTGCGGTCGTGGATCGGGGTCCCGGATTCGTTCCCGGGTGGGTTCGTGGTCATGGTGGCCTTCCGGTCTCGTCATCGCCCCGGGCACTGCACCCGTGGCGTCCGACCCGACCGTGCGCGCTGCTGTCTGACGTCGGTTCCAGGAACGCCGCGGAGCGCGGGCATCGCGTCCACCACGCGCGGATCCCGCATCTGCCCAGGCACCGACGGGTTGACTCGACGCGTGCCGACCGTCTCCGTCGTCGTTCCCGTGCTGGACGACGCCGACCACCTCCGCCGGTGCCTCGCCGCACTGGCCGGGCAGTCGCGCCCCGCCGACGAGGTGGTGGTGGTCGACAACGGCAGCACCGACGACAGCGCCGCCGTGGCCCGCGTGGCAGGAGCGGTCGTCGTCCACGAGCCGGTCCGGGGCATCGCCCGTGCGTCGTCACGGGGCTACGACACGGCCTCGGGCGACGTGCTCGTCCGCATCGACGCGGACACCGTGCTCCCGCCGCACTGGATCGAGCACGCGGTCGCACGGCTGGCGGACCGGTCCGTCGCCGCGGTCACCGGGCCGGGGCGTCCCCACGACGGCGGCGTCGTCGCGCACCGGGTGTGGGACGCGGTCTACATGCGGCCGTACTTCGTGCTGGTGCACGCCGCACTCGCGCGTCCACCGCTGTTCGGCTCCGCGATGGCCATGCGGCGCGAGACCTGGGCCGGGGTCCGGGGGCGGGTGCACCGCGACGACCCCGAGGTGCACGACGACGTCGACCTCAGCATGCAGCTCGACCCCGCCGCCGTGGTCCTCGCCGACCGGGGACTGACGGCGAGCGTCTCGGCACGGCCGCTGTCGGGGGTGGGCTCGGTCGTCCGACGGACACGACGCGCCTTCCACACCTTCGCCGTGAACGGTCGGCGGGCGAACCCGGTCCGACGCTGGGCGCGCCGTCTCCGGGTGGCGCTCGGCGCACGCTGGTGGCAGGGTCGGTGACACGACCCGCCCCCGAGGAGCACGACGTGTCCGACACCCCCACCATCCTGTTCGTCTGCGTGCACAACGCCGGCCGCTCACAGATGGCCGCCGGCTTCGCCCGAGCACTCGGAGGCGACCGCGTGCGCGTCCTCTCCGGCGGCAGCGAACCGGCCGGCGGGCTCAACCCGGTCGCCGTCGCGGCGATGGCCGAGGAGGGCATCGACATCACGACGAGCGTGCCGCAGCTGCTGGCGACCGAGGACGTCCGGGCGTCCGACGTCGTCGTCACGATGGGCTGCGGTGATGCCTGCCCAGTGTTCCCCGGCAAACGGTACGAGGACTGGGCCCTGACCGACCCCGCGGGGAAGGACATCGACGCGGTCCGCCCGATCCGGGACGAGGTCCGGGCACGCGTGCAGGCGCTCCTCGCCGAACTGCTCCCCGACGCGCACCCCGTGCCCGACGCGCAGCCCGCGGCCGACGCGGAACCCGGCGCCGGTCGGGGCTAGGACAGCCGCCGTCTCCGGTCGCGGCTAGGACAGCCGCCGGACGACGAGCCGCTCCGCGCGGAACCCCCCGTCCGCCGAGGGATCCCGTCGGACCCGCACGACACCGCCCGTCGGTCGGGCCGCGACCGCCTCGCTCAGCTCCGTCCCGCGGTACACGACGCCCGTGTCCTCGTCGAGCTCGATCCCGTCCGGAAGGGCCCCCGACGCGACCGCCGCACGGAACACCGGCGACCGGGCGGGGTCGGAATCGGTGTGCACCCCGAGCGAACCCGGCAGGAACCCGAGCCCGTCCGGGACGACCGAGGGCTGCGGTCCGAAGCTCTGGGTGACGCCGCCCGCGTGCCAGCACAGCGCCCCCGCCGAGCCCCCGGCGAGCACGACGCCCGCGAGCCATGCCTCGTGCAGGACCTCGTCGAGCCCGTGGGCCCGCCAGACCGCGAGCAGGTTCACGACCGAGCCGCCGGACACCCAGACCACGTCGACCCCGAGGACGGCGTCGCGCAGCGACGGCACGTTGCGCTTCGGGAAGAACCGTAGGTGTGTCGCGTCCACCCCGGCGGCGCGTGCCGCAGCGAGCTCGCCACCCTCGACCGAGCGCTGGTCGCCGCCGGCGGTGTTGACGTGCAGGATCCGGGGCGCGCGGGTCCGCGGGACGCGGGCGAGCCGGAACGCCTCGCGCTGGAGCGGGCCGTGTGCGGAGTCGTCCCACGAGCCGCCGACGAGGCCGCCGCAGGTCGCGAGGACGGTGGGTTCGGCAGCGGTCACGGTGAGCGATCGTAGCGACGTCGTCCGGGCCGCGGGCGGGTCGCACACCACCCGCACACGCTCAGCGTCCGGCCGGCCGGGACCGCACGTGCGCCCGTTCCCCCTGGGGCCCGAACAGGCAGAGCACCTCGGTCACCTGGTCGCTGACGTTCCCGATCCAGTGCGGGGTGTGCGTGTCGAACTCGACCACCTCGCCCGGCCCGAGGTCGAACGTGCGGTCCCCGAGCAGCAGGCGGAGCCGCCCGGAGAGGACGTAGAGCCACTCGTACCCCTCGTGCGCCTTGAGCGTCGGCTCACCACCGGGCGAGTTCGCCGGGATGAGCTGCTTGAACGAGCGGATGCCCCCGGTGCGGCGGGTGAGCGGGACCACCACCCGCCCGCCGTGCACCTCCGGCTTGAGGTGGACGCGTGGGTCGCCCGTCGGTGGTGCCCCGACCAGGTCGTCGAGCGGCACCTGGTACGCGCGGGCGAGCGGCAGCAGGAGCTCGAGTGTCGGCTTCCGCTGCCCGGACTCCAGGCGGGAGAGCGTCGACACCGAGATCCCGGTGCGTTCGGACAGCGCCGCGAGCGTCACGTCGCGGTGCGCCCGGAGGGCGCGCAGTCGGGGCCCGACCCCGTCGACCACCTCGGCCGTCGTCGGCGGGGTGGGCCGGGCCTCCTGTGCGTGCGCCATGCCGACCATGTTGCCAGGTCGGCAACGGTGCTTGCCGTCGGTCCCCGGACGGGCACACCCTCTCCCCATGCGAGAACACCACGACGTCATCGTCATCGGCGGCGGAGCCGCCGGCCTGTCCGCCGCCCTCGTCCTGGGCCGCTCCCGGCGGTCCGTGCTCGTCGTCGACGCGGGCGAACCACGGAACGCCCCGGCCGAGGGCGCCCACAACTACCTGGGGCGCGAGGGCGTCGCCCCCGCCGAGCTGTACCGCATCGGCCGCGGGGAGGTCGCGGCCTACGGGGTCGAGGTGACCTCCGGGAGGATCGTGGCCGCGTCCGCGACGGCGGGCACGGCCGCCGACCCGGTCGGCTTCTCCGTGTCGCTGGAGTCCGGGGAGTCGGTCACCGCCAGGCGACTCGTGGTCGCCGCCGGCGCCGTCGACGTGCTGCCGGACGTCCCCGGGCTCGCCGAGCAGTGGGGCCGGGGCGTCGTGCACTGCCCGTTCTGCCATGGGTGGGAGGTCCGTGACCAGCGCATCGGCGTCCTCGTGACCACCCCGAACGGTGTGCACCACGCACTCATGTTCCGAGCGCTGAGCGACCGGGTCACCGCCTTCGTCACCGGCCCGGCACTGGTCGACGACGCCGCCCGCGCCGGTCTCGTCGCTCGCGGCATCACGGTCCTCGACGTCCCCGTCGCCCGCGTCCTGTCCGACGGGGAGCGGTTGACCGGGGTCGAGACCGGGACGGGCGAGGTCGTGGCGCTCGACGCACTGGCCGCTGCGAGCACGGTCGAAGCACGCATCGCGCCCCTCGCCGGGCTCGGACTCGTCGCCGAGGACCAGGTCGTGAACGGGTTCCGGTTCGGCAGCGGTCTCGCGGTCGACCCCGCCGGCCAGACCTCGGTGCGCGGCGTCTACGCGGCCGGGAACGTCGTCTCGCCGATGGCCACCGTCATCGCATCGGCCGCAGCGGGCACCCAGGCCGGGGCCGCCGTGCACGGGGACCTCGTGCAGACCGACCTGGCAGCCGCACTCGCGACGACGGGTCAGTCGAGCCGGTAACCGGCCTGGGCGGCCAGGAGCGGTGCGAGCGGGTACAGCTGCGCGGAGCTGATCGTGGCACCGCGCAGCCCCTCGAGCCGTTCCACCCGGTCGAGGTCGGCGCCACGCAGGTCGACGTGCTCGACGCGTGTGTTCGACCCCTCGAGCGAACGGATGGTCGTGCCGTCGAAGGAGACCCGCAGCAGGCGTGCGTCCGCGATGTCGACCTCGTCGACGACGCAGTCGCGGAACACCACGTCGGTGATCGTCGAGCCGCGGAGGTTCACGAACCCGAACTTCATCCCGACGAACTCGACGCCGTGCAGCCCGGAGTCGTAGAGCTCCGCCGAGCCCACCCGGCCGCCCTCGACCCGGACGTCGCGCCAGGTGCTGCTGGACGCTCGGAGGACCGGTGCGTCGAGGACCCGCACCACCGTGTCCCGCACGCGGAGGCCGCGCAGGTCGGCGTCGTCCACCCGGAGTGTGTCGATGACGGACTCCTCGACCTCGAGGTCGGGGAGCCGTTCACCGCTGAGGTCGAGGGTGCCGGCGCGCTTGCCCTCGATCCGGTCGCCGGAGAGGACGTCCCCGGGCTGCGGGTCCCAGTCGTCCAGGTCGGTCGGTGGGACGAGGGTCGTACGCGGCTGGTCGGTGCCGTCGGGTCTGCGGGCCATGGGCTCAGTCTGCCGCGCGGGTCCGACGTCGGAGCTCGCTCGTGAGCGTGTAGTCCTTCGCCGGGCCCCGTGCCTCCCAGCGGACGGTCCACCGTTCGTCGTCGCCGTCGAGCACGCCCGTGTAGTGGTCCGGGGTGCACGCGTGCGCCACCGCCGTCCCCCAGGTCCACGGGTGGAACACCCGGCCGTCGGAGAAGTGCACCACCCACGCGCTGCGGTCACCACCGTCGCGCCGGACGAACAGCGTGCGCGAGACCGGCACCGTGCGGCCGCCGAAGGTCATGGCGCCGGACTCGTCCCAGCGCACCTCGTCCGGACCCGTCCTGCGCAGCGTCGTCCTGCCGCTGACCGACCCCTCGGTGCCCAAGCGGCGGTCCACCACCGTCCGCCGCAGTTCCCACTCCCCGCAGAGGTCCGTCGGCTGCAGCACGTCACCACCCTACGGCGGGCAGTCAAGCGGGTGCGGACGCCTTTCGAAATTGACACTTCAGCGGATACCGGACAGTCTTGTCCTCGCTCCGTAGGGGGGCGAGAAGGAGACACCATGAACAAGAAGACGACGGCCGCGATCATCCTGGCGATCGGGATCGCGGTGGGACCGATGACGGGAACAGCAGCCACGGCGGACGTGCTCGGGTCCGGGCCCGACGCCGGCGGGGTGGCCATCGAGGACGGAGCGGTGAGCAGGACGCACCAGCGGACGGTCGGCACGTTCGCCGACGGTGGCGGCGGCAGCTTCTGGCAGTGGGGCGTGGGCACCAGGGACACCTGGTCGAACTACTTCCGTGAATCCCGGTGTCACGGGGCGACCGCGGTCGGCAAGAAGACCAAGCGCGTCTCGAACGTGCCGGGCGGCAAGTACGCGAAGGCGCTGACTCCCAAGGCATCCAGCGGGAACAAGGCCTACTACCACAACTGCTGACACGCGCTCCAGCTCGAGCCGGGAGGACAAGCCGTTGCGATCGATCCGCTTCGCCTACGCCGTTCCACCACTGCTCGCGCTCGTGCTGGGGTTCCTCGGCGTCGGCCAGCTCGCCGAGAACGGGATCCCCCACACCCGCGCGATCGTCACGGCGGTCGGCGAACCGTCCGGAGTCACCAACCGCGCGATCGCCCGATCGTTGACCGCGGTTGCTGAGCGCCACGACGCCACCGTCGTCCGCCTGGTGGCCGATCGCGAAGCACCCGAACGACGCCGCCTCGCACTGGTGACGAGCGTGGCGGGGAGCGCCGGGGCCGACTGGCTCCGACAGGGGTACCCCGACTTCTCCCGAGGGATGTCGACGAGCGTGCGGTCGATGGGCGACCTGTACCGGTTCGACCCGAGCGGCTCGTACCGTGTCCTCGGAGACGACCCCGCGGTCCGCGCCACGTCCGCAGTCCTGCGGTCGGCTGGGTTCTCGGTGCAGGTCGACACCGTCCCGCCGCTGACCCGGATCGGGGTGACGACCGATCTCGGGTCAGCGGCCGGACTCGTGGCGTCGCTCCTGCTCGGCTCGGCCGCGCTCTGCGGAGTGTCGACCATCGCGGCTCCCCGTCGTATCGCCGTCCGCAGGATGGCCGGTCAGAGCCTGGGCAGGGTGCTCACCGCGGAGTTGAGCGAGTCGAGGTTCGTCGCCTGGACGGCGCTCGCAGCAGCGCCGCTCGTCACGGTCGGGCTCTGGGCGTACAACGGGCTCGCGGACCTTCCGCTGTTCCTGCTCGCGACCACGGTGTGGTGCGGCGCGATCACCGTGCCGACCCTGGTGGCGCACGGTCTCGGGACACTCGTTGCCCACCGTGCACCCCTCGGGCCGGCGCTCCGCGGAGCGAGACCGCGCGGAGCGGTGGTCGTCGCCGCCCAACTCGCGCGCGTGCCGGCCCTCGTCCTGCTCGTGGCCTCGGTGTTCGACCTCTCGGCGAGCATCGCGGTCGCGAGGTCGAGCGACTCGGTGCGTGACGTACGGGCGGCCGGGGAGACGGTCCAACTCTGGGTCACGCCCGAACCGCTCCCGGAGATCCAGACGCAGGAGTTCTGGGACCGCCTGGGCGAGTTCACGGGGCAGGCCCTCGGCGACGGGGCCGCGCTCCTCGCTGCACCGGCCGAGATCGACGCTGGGACCGGTTCGGTGCCCGCCCTGTTCGTCGACCATGAGTACCTCCGCAGGCATCCGCTCCACGGCACCGACGGCCGGCCGGTCAGCTCCGTGGACGACCGGATCAGCGTCTGGTTCCCGCACGGGGCTCGCGTCGACCGTCAGGCGGTCGTCGAAGGACTCGTCGAGTGGCAGCTCCGCGCGGCCGGCAGCGAGGACATCACTCGGATCCGCACCGGCGACCTCGGGGACCGGGAACTGTACGCCTACTCCGGTGACGCCACGACGACCTCGTGGCTGCACGACCCGGTCGTCGTGGTGGTGCCGGATCCGGCATCCACGTTCTCGGCGGACCAGCTGGGATCGTGGCTGTCGACCGGTGACGTCGTCTTCGTGTCCTCGGCGGCAGCGGACCGCGCCCTGGCGTCGAGTGACGTGCGGGCGGCCATCAGCGCTATCGTCGCGGTCGGCCAGGACGCGGCCGACCGTGCTCGCCGCGCCGTCGTCGACGTCGGCGTCACATCGGCCGCGGTCGCGAGCGGGCTCGTCGTGACGCTCGTCCTGGCCGTGGCGGCGACGGGAACCGCTCGACGTCGTGGGGGCCGCCTGCTCTTCGCGAGGATCGCCGCAGGTCGGTCGTTCTCGGCGTCGAACGCGGGACTGCTCGGCGCCGAGTGCACGTTCCTCGTCGTCGGGGCGGTGGCCACGATCGACACGTGGTGGTCACTGCGCCCCGACGGGACCGGACGCTCGTCACTGCTCGATCCGGTCGCACGGGCGGCGGACGCCGCAGCAGGGTGGGCAGCTCTGGCGCTGGTCGGTACGGCGGCGCTGAACCTCCTGCTGATCGCGCGCACGCACCACACGACCGCACGGACACGAGGAGCAGAACGGTGATGATCCAGGTGCGCGACGCAACGAAGGCGCGGGGACGTCGGACACTGTGGAAGGGTCTCTCGTTCGACGTCGCCGGTGGGGAGCTCGTCACGGTCACCGGGCCGAGCGGGTCCGGCAAGTCGACGCTCCTCGACTGCGTCGGGCAGCTGGAACGACTCGACGCGGGACGGGTCATCCTCGGCGGGGAGCAGTCCGGGCGGAGTCGCCGCCGGGCGCGGCTGCTCCGCAAGCACCTGCTCGGGTACTTGTTCCAGGACTTCGGTCTCGTGGCGGACATGACCGCGGAGGCGAACGTCGAACTCGGCCGCGCGTCCCGCAGGACCGGCGTACGCGCCGCCGAAGCCCTCGACCGCGTCGGGCTCACGGGGGTCTCCTGCTACCGCGTCCACGAGCTGAGCGGCGGGGAACAGCAGCGGGTCGCGCTCGCTCGGCTGATCGTCAAGGCCCCGCGGGTCATCCTCGCCGATGAACCCACGAGCGCTCTTGACGAGGGCAACGCACGGATGGTCCTCGACGTCCTCCAGGAGTTCACGGCAGCCGGGGCGGCCGTGCTCGTGGCGACCCACTCCGACGACGTCCGACGCCTGGGCACGCGCACCGTCCGGCTGCCCGGCGCGACGGATTGACGATCCGATCCGTCCGTCGCGGACCGCCGGCGGACGGCCGAGCCCGTCCGGGACTCAGCCGCGCAGCGGCCCCGACGCCTCGACGTTCGCCCCGTCCGCGAGGCCGCCGACCAGCTCCCGCAACGCGTCCTCGGACGTGTGCCGCGCCTCCCAGCCGAGCTCCGTCCGCGCCCGGTCCGTCCGCATCACCGGGACGCCCGCCGCGATGTCGACCCACCCGGCGTCCGTCGGCTGCAGGCGGAGCCGCCACGTGAGCGTGACGAGCCCGCGCACGAGCCGCAGGGGCACCCGGACGGCACCGAGCATGCCGAGTGCCCTGGCGATGCGCGGCGGGGTGAGCACGGGGGCCGCCGCGATGTTGAACGCTCCGGCCGCTCGTCGGTGGACCGCACGCCAGTAGGCGTCGGCGACGTCGTCGGCATGGACGGCCTGGAACACGAACGGGTACGGCAGCGGCAACAGGGCGAACCGTGCCAGGCGGACGACCGACATCGGGACGAGGTGCCCGAGGAAGAGCCCGCGGATCTCCGCCGCGGCGTGCCGCTGGAAGACGAGCCCGGGCCGGAGCCGGGTCACGACGACGTCGGGGTGCTCCCGCGCGAAGGCGTCCATCGCCCGCTCGTTCGCGGCCTTGTGCACCGAGTACGTCGCAGTCGGAATGCCGTCGGCCGGCCAGGTCTCGTCCACCGGGGTGCGCTTGCCGTCGGTGTCGACGCCGCGGTAGGCCCCGACGGACGACGCCACCACGACCTGGCCGACCCCGGCGCGTGCGACCGCTTCGAGCACGTTCGCGGTACCGGTCACGTTGGTGCGCTCCTGGACCGGGATGTCGTGCGTCGGCTGCAGCGCCCACGCCAGGTGCACGACGGCGTCTGCTCCCCGGAACACCGCGGTCAGGCGCTCGACGGCGTCTCCCGCGCCGACGTCGACCGCGTGCCACAGGGCGACGTCGTACGGCGCCACCCGGACGTCGGGCAGCCGTCGGGCGACGCCGACGACCTCGAGCGTCCCGTCGGCCTCGCCCGCCAGGCGTGCGGTCGCCAGCCGCCGCAGCACCGCCGTGCCGACGTTGCCCGTCGCCCCGACGACGACGACCCGCATCAGGCTGCCGCGTCCAGCGACGGGTCGAGCACGACCTTGACGCAGTCGTCCTGCTTCTTCTGGAAGACCTCGTACATGTGCGGCGCTTCCTCGAGCCCGACGCGGTGGGACGTCAGGTCGAGGGTGCCGAGCGGGTCCGACGGGTCGGAGACGAGCGGCATGATGTCGTCGATCCAGCGCTTCACGTTGCACTGGCCCTCGCGGATGGTGATCTGCTTGTCGAACAGCGTCATCATGGGCATCGGATCGGCCATCCCGCCGTAGACCCCGCTGAGCGACACCGTGCCGCCGCGGCGAACGAGGTCGATGGCGGTGTGCACGGCCGCCAGCCGGTCGACGCCCGCCGTCTCGATGGCCTTCTGCGCGAGCTTGTCGGGCAGCAGGCCGGCGGCACGCTGCGCGAACCCGGCGACGGGGTTGCCGTGCGCCTCCATCCCGACCGCGTCGACGACGCCGTCGGGGCCGCGACCGTCGGTCAGGTCGACCAGCTGCGGCACGAGGTCCTCCGTCAGGTCGAACACCTCGGCCCCGTGCTTCGCGCCGAGGTCACGACGGACTTCCTCGGGGTCGACGGCGAGCACCCGGTACCCGAGGTGCTTGCCGATCCGTGCGGCGAACTGCCCGACCGGGCCGAGTCCGAGCACGGCGAGCGTGCCGCCCTCGGGGACGTCGGCGTACTGCACCGCCTGCCAGGCGGTCGGCAGGATGTCGCTGAGGAACAACCACTGGTCGTCCGGGCCGGAGTCCGGCACGACGATGGGGCCGTAGTCGGCGTGCGGCACGCGGAGGTACTCGGCCTGGCCGCCGGGCACCTGGCCGTACATCTTCGTGTACCCGAAGAGCGACGCACCGGTGCCGTACTCCGTGACCTGGGTGGTCTCGCACTGGGACTGCAGGCCGTGTCGGCACATCCAGCAGTGCCCGCAGGAGATGTTGAAGGGGATGACGACCCGGTCGCCGACCTTGAGGTTCGTGACCCCGGACCCGACCTCCTCCACGATGCCCATCGGCTCGTGCCCGAGGACGTCGCCCTTGTCGATGTACGGTCCGAGCACGCGGTACAGGTGCAGGTCGGAGCCGCAGATCGCGGTCGACGTGATCCGCACGATCGCGTCGGTCGGCTCCTGGATGGTCGGGTCGGGGACGGTCTCGACGGACACCTTCTCGGTGCCCTGCCAGGTCAGTGCGCGCACGTCGCGTTCCTCTCGTGGTCGCTTCGGGCCGGCCGGGAGGCGCGGCTCGCGTCCCCCTCGTCGCTACCCGCCCGCCCCGTGGTGCGTTCCCAGCCCCGGCCGCCACGCGCGTTGCCGACCGGGCGCGCCGCGCCTGGCCGCTCACACGACGGGGTCGGCGAGGACCGCGGCGAGGACCGCCTCGTGTTCCGCCCGGTGCCCCGGCCCTGCGCTGCCGGCGAGCATGATGAGCGACTTCCAGAGCGCCCATCCGCGAGCGCGGGCCCAGGTGTCCCGGTCGAGGCGGACGGCGTCGGCGAACACGCGCCGCGCGTCGGGCTCGAGGAAGGTCCACGCGAGGACGAGGTCACAGGCCGGGTCGCCGACACCGCTGGTGCCGAAGTCGATCAGGGCGGCGAGTCGGCCGGAGGCGTCGACGAGCAGGTTCCCGGGCGCGACGTCACCGTGGAACCAGACGCCGGGGCCGGTCCACGACGAGGCGGTGGCCGCGCGCCAGACCCGCTCGCACGCCGCGCGGTCGACGGCCCCGCCGAGGGCGTCGAGCGCGGCGACCACCTCCGGTCCGTAGTGGGACGGGTGGGCCCCGCGGTGGAACGAGTGTGTCCCGGCGACGGGCCCGTCCCCGGCCGGGATCCCGCGCAGCTGCCGGAGCACGGCGCCGACCGCCGCCGCGAACTCCCGGTGGTCGAGGTCGACGGCACGCGCCGCGACCGTCCCGTCGACCCAGCGCCTGACCGACCAGGGGAACGGGTAGCCCGCTCCCGGAACGCCCGTCCCGAGCAGCTCGGGGACGGCGACGTCGAGCCGCGGGGCGAGGTACGGCAGCACCCCGGCCTCCTTCTCGACCGCGGGCACGTAGCCCGCCGCACTCGGCAGCCGCACGGACAGGGCGTCCCCGAGGCGGTAGGTCCGGTTGTCCCACCCCTGCGGGTCGACCTCCCGCACCGGGAGTCCGGCCCACTGCGGGAACTGCTCGGCGACGAGACGCTCGACGAGCGGGACGTCGATGCGGGGGCGGGGCACGTCGGTGTGCATCGCCCCAGGCTAGGCGGGTTCCGCCAGGGCGAGGAGGGCGGTGCGTGCGACCGCCAGTTCGTGCTCGTCCAGGTAGGGCGGCATCGACCACGCCGCAGCGATCCCCTCGGCCGCGTGGCGGACGACGAGGGTGGTGCCCTCGTCGAGGCCGTCCCGCGCGAAGGTCTCACGCCAGTACTCGGCATCGGCCTCGACGATGCGGTCGATGCCCGGGATCGCCATGAGTCCGGTCCAGAGCGTCGTCGGCGAGAACACCGCCATGGCCCGGGCACTGCCGCCGCAGAGCGTCCGCACGTAGGCACGGAGGACCTTGCCGGGACGGTTCTCAGCCAGGTCGACGTGTCGCATGACCTCGCCCGTGAACGTCTCGTGCGCGTGCTCGGCGACGGCGAGGAACAGCACGTCCTTCGACGGGAAGTGGTGCAGCAGGCCGCTCTTGGAGACGCCCGCGTCCGCGGCGATGTCCGCGACGCTGACGCGGGTCCCCCGTTCGCCGATCAACCGTTCCGCGGAGTCGAGCACGGCCGCTCGGGTGCGCTCGCGGTCGCGGGTGCCGTCAGTGCTCATGCGGTCCATCCTGCCGGTTCGGGATCACCCGGAGCGCGACCACGGCGGCGACGGCGAGCAGCACCGCGGCACAGACGGAGGCGAGCTGCATGCCGCCGGTGAACGCCTCGCGCGCGTGCTCGAGGAGCGGGGCCGAGTCGTCGAGGACCTGCGTCGCCGAAGCGAGGGACTCGCGGACGCGGTCCCCGAGCCCCGGGGCGAGACCGGCCGGCAGCTCGAGCGACGACCGGTAGAACGCGGTCTGCAGCGAGCCGAGCACCGCGATGCCGAGCGCGACCCCGAGCTCGTACCCGGTCTCGGAGATGGCGGACGCGGCACCCGCGCGCTCCCGTGGCGCCGCCGCGACGACGGCGTCGGTCGCGAGGGTCATCGACACCCCGACCCCGAGACCGACCACGGCGAGTGCGATGGCGATGCCCCAGTACGTCGGGAGTCCCTCGGCGGCGGCGAGTCCCACCATGCCGACCGCCGCGACCGCGAGGCCGAGTCCGATCGACCGCCCGGGCCCGACCTTCCTCGAGAGCAGCCCGATGACCGCGATGACGGCGATCGACGCGAGGGTGGCGGGGAGTTCGGCTGCGCCCGCGAGCAGCGGCTCGAAGCCGCGGACGAGCTGCAGGTACTGCGAGAAGAAGAACAGCAGGCCGCTCAACGCGAAGACCGAGAGCGAGTTCGCCACGACGGCGCCGGAGAACGCCGGGATGCGGAAGAGGTCGAGGTCGATGAGCGGCGTGGTGAGGCGGCGCTGTCGGCGGACGAACCACCATCCCGCCCCGATGCCCACGAGCGCCGCGACCGGCACGGTCCAGTCCAGGCCGTGCCCGACGACGTGCTTCACCGCGTAGACGAGCGGCACGATCGCGAGCACGGACAGGACGGCGGACACGAGGTCGATCGGCGTCCGGGCGCCGCCCTTCGACTCCGGCAGCAGGAGGGCTCCCGCGACGACGATCACCACGATCACGGGGATGTTGATGAGGAACACGGAACCCCACCAGAAGTGCTCGAGCAGCGCGCCGCCGACGAGCGGCCCTGCGGCGGCGCCCCCGGTCGCGCCGGCGGACCACACCGCGATCGCCGTGGTGCGCTGCCGCGGGTCCCGGAAGATCGCGCGCACCAGCGACAGCGTCGACGGCATGAGCGTGGCGCCGGCGACGCCGAGCAGTGCCCGGGCAGCGATGAGCACCTCGGGGCTCTGTGCGAAGGCCGCCGCCGCGGAGGCGAGGCCGAAGGCGACCGAGCCGATGAGGAGCAGCCGCTTCCGTCCGATCCGGTCGGCGACGTTGCCCATCGTGACGAGCAACCCGGCGAGGGCGAACGAGTAGACGTCGCCGATCCAGAGCAGCTGCGTGGCGCTCGGGCCCAGGTCGGCGGTGAGCGACGGCACCGCCAGTGCGAGCACCGTGCCGTCGATGGCGAGGAGGACGACGGCGAGCGTGAGGACCCCGAGGGACGCCCACTCCCTGGGGGTGGCGCGGTGGAGCGGGGCGGTGCCGGTCTGCGTCATGCTCCGACTCTAACCGACCATATGGTCTGTTGTGCAGACCGGGTGCACAGTTTCGTCGCGCGCTGGTCCGCCGGACGCGAGTCGAGCCTCCCGGCCCCTCAGCCGCGCAGGCGGTCGCGGTCCGCCGGCGCCAGGTGCTCCGTCGCCGTCGCACGCGCAGCCGGCGACAGGAAGCGGCCGTTCCGTTCGAGGAACGTGACGAGCGCTTCCGCAGAGGCCCGCTTGCCCGTCTCGCGCAGCACCCAGCCGAGCGCGGACTGCACGACCTCGCTGCGCTCACGGACCAGCCGACCGGCGATCGCGAGCGGCACGTCCGCCTCCCCGTGCTTCGCGAAGGCGAGCGTGGCGACGACGGCGATCCGCCGCACCATCGCGACGTCCGACTTCGCGAGCGCGAACAGCGGGCCCGTCGAGCCGCCGACCAGGGGAGCGCCGACGAGTTCCTCGGCGGCCAGGTCGACCAGCTCGAGCGCGTCGAGACGCTCGGCCTTCGCCGCGGCGAGGTACTCGTCCGTCAGCTCGGGGTCCGGCCGGTGCCGCATCGCCTGCACGAGCAGCAGCACCGCCACGAGCTTCGCGCCCGCGTCCTCGCTCCACAGCAGCGCGGACCGCTCCCCCGCGTCGAGGTCGGCCGCCTGCCGTGCGACCCGGCGGGCGGCCGCGACGTCACCGGCCGACCGCGCGAAGGCGGTCACGACGGACTCGGCGGTCTGGAGGCGCGTCATGCGACCTCCCCGTCCGTCGCCGCCGACCGCGGCCGGGTCGTGCGGCCACGCCGGAGGACGATGACGGCGACCACGACGAGGAACGCGGCGAAGAGCCAGGTGCCGACCCGCGGGTCGAGCAGACGGGCGACGAGCGCGCCGACCGGCGAGCAGACCGCGGCCGTGACCCCGACCGTGAGTCCGACGCGCAGGTCGACCGCGCGCCGGCGCAGGTTCGCGACCGTGCCGGACACCGACGTCGGCACCATCGTGAGCAGCGACGTCCCCTTCGCGAGCAGGTCGCCGGCACCCAGAGCGACCTCGAGCCCGGGGACGATGACCACGCCGCCACCGACCCCGACCAGCCCCGAGAGCACCCCGGAGAGCAGGCCGAGCAGGAGCAGCACGAGGGCCTCCACGACACCGAAGTGGACCTCGCCGCCGCGGGTCGGGACCGTCGTGAACAGCGACACGAGCACCACCGCGATGAACCCGGTGAAGATCCACGGCAGCGTTCGGAGCGGGATCGTGCGGAGCAGGCGGGCGCCGAGCGGTGCCCCGATCACGCTGCCCACCGCCAGCGTCAGGGCCGCGAGCCAGTGCACCTCACCCTGGACGGCGTAGGTGACCGCGCCGACCACGGCCGCCGGGGCGATCGCGACCAGGGACGTCGCGGACGCACGGCGCTGGTCCATGCCCAGGACCGCCATGAGTGCGGGCACGACCACGACGCCACCGCCCACACCGAACAGCCCGGAGAGGACCCCTGCGACGAGGCCGATCCCGACGAGGGCGATGACCCGTCCCCCGCGCTCCTCCATCACCGTCCAGGGTACCCGGAAGCGGGACGGACCTCAGGGCCGGAAGTGCTCCAGCTCCCCAGGGGAGAAGAAGTCCTGGGTGACCGGGCCGAAGCGCACCAGGACTCGGCCGCGCCGGACGTCGATGAAGACGACGGTGCCGACGTTCCCCCGCATCCTGGGTCCGGCCACCTGGACCGTGTCACCGATGGCGAAGTCGTTCATGGACGGTTCCCTCCTCGGGGCTCGATGGTGACGGTACGACTGTTCACGCGGTGAGGGCGTGCAGGCCGAGTCCGCCCAGCACGGCCATGACCGCCCCCCACGACACGACGGACACGAGCTCCCACGCGAGCACGCGCGCACGTCCCGCCCCGAACCCGACCATGGCGGCGGCGGAGATCTGCGTCGGGTGCGCCAGCAGAGCGACACCCGGGACCCCGAAGCGCCGGAACACTCGGCGGATCCGGCTGTCCGGGCTCGGTGCCGAGCGTCGGTGCGCGTCACGACGAGTGCGGAGCTGCCCCACGACGGCGACGACGATGACCACGGACGCTGCGTTGCCCGCGATCGCGGCAGCCGCTGCGACCGCAGGGTGCAGGCCGATCGCGACGCCGATGATCGTGCCCGTGTACGACTCGACGAACGGCACGGCGCCGATCAGGACGACGGCCAGCCACTGCAGCCAAGCAGGGAAGGTCTGCGCGAAGTCTTGCAGGGTCTCGATCACGGGAGGTCCTCTCGTTCTGTCCTAGTACACTGAACTAGCACGGTGTACTAGTTGACCGTACCACGAAATATCAATGTTGCACGCCACGGGAGGGCGAATGAGGACCAGTACCCGCGAGCACATCCTCGACACAGCAGCGCACATGGTGGAGGACGACCCCGACTCGCGCCTCTCGGTCCGGACCGTCGCGAACCGGGCAGGCGTCGGGGTCGGCACCTTGCGCCACCACTTCCCGACGCAGCGGGAGCTCGTCGACGCGGTCCTGGCGCGTGTCTACGAACGGGCCATGCCCGATGATCGCATCCACGACGAGGCCGTGCCCCCGCGTGACCGCTTGGTCCAGAACCTCGCCCGGATGATCGACGGTGTCGGGACGGGTGACGACGCTCGGCGCGCCTGGTCGGACATCCACTCGACGTTCATCGCCCTCGGCGCGGACGAGGGGACCCGCTCGTCCTACTCCCTCCTGCACGCAGGAGCGTCACGGCGGATCGAGTCGTGGTTGGCGACGCTCGTCGGACAGGGCGCGCTCCCCGCCGGCGACAACACACGACGCGCCGAGTTCCTCCTCGCCGTCGTGGACGGCCTCTCCCTCCACCGTGCGCTGCCGACCCAGGAGTCGGTGCGTCGCGCCGAGCGGGACGTCCTGTCGATGGCCGTGCAGAGCCTGCTCGTCGACCCGGCCTGACGCAGCCCAGGTGGGGTCAGCGGAAGTGCAGCGTCTTCAGGGGATCGACGAGGGTGCCGCCCTGGCGGACCTCGACGTGGACGTGCGGACCGGTCGACTGCCCGGTGTTGCCGGACTTCGCGATCTCGGTGCCCTTCGCGACGATCTGGCCCTTCTTCACCTGGATCTTGCTGAGGTGCGCCGTCAGCACGGTCGTCATGCCGTAGGTCACGATGACGTAGTTGCCGTACGAGGGGTGGTTCGCGACCGCGCTCGTCACCGTGCCGGAGCCGGACGCGTAGACGGGCGTCCCGGTGCCGACCGCCGCGTCGGTGCCCTGGTGGTAGCGCGGGACGTGTCCGGCGCCCCGGTCGTCGCCGTACTTGCCGCTGATCTTCGTGCTCGCGACCGGCCAGAGCAGGCCCGTCACGGGCTTCGTCGACCAGACGCGGGTGTCGCTCTTGCCGTAGAGCACCACGTTGCCGTCGAGCTGGACGAGCAGCTGTCCCGCACCGGCACGGCTCGTCGCGGACGCCCACAGCGCCTTCTTCGCCGCCGTGTACACGACCAGGTTCCCGTCGGTCTGCACCGCGGCGTAGGCCCCCGTGTTGCCCGCGGTCTTCGTGGCCCAGACCTGCTTGCCGTTGACGGTCTGCACGAGCACGCCGTCCGCCCGCATGGTGAGCGTCCGCGCGGACGAGGTGTCCGACCGCAGCACGGTGCCGGGCAGGATGACGTTCCCGGCGGCGACGCGGTCCTGGTAGTTGGCGAACTCGACGACGCTCTTGTTGGACGTGTTGATCATCCGCATGGTGCCGTCCGGCCGCACGCCGAAGTTGCGTCCGACGTTGCCGGGGCCGCCCCACAGTGCGATGCGCACGTTCTTGTACACGATCGCCAGGGTGCCGTTGGCGCGGATCTGCGCGATCGCGCCGGACTTGCCCGAGGTGTTGGACGCCCAGAGCGCCCGGTTGCCGATGCCGTACTCGACGAGGTTGCCGTCACCCTGCATCACGAGCCGGAACTGGCCGTTGTTCGACGTGATCGAGTCGCCCGGGTTGAGCGTGGTGCCGGCGGGTGCCGTCCCGACGAAGGTCTGCGTGGCCGCGGCGGCCGGGGTCGCCAGGCCGACGAGCCCGGCCGCGGCGACGACGAACGCGGCGGCTGCGGCGACGAGACGTGGGACGACGGGTCGGTGGTCGGACGGACGGCGCGGAGCAGTGGTGCGCATGGTTCCCCTGGGTCGGTGGCCGGAGCCATCGGCTGCGTGTGACGCGTCGGCGCGCCCTGTACGCGCCGACGAACGATCGTCACCCGGGCGCGCCGGGGACACAACCCCTTGACAGACACCGGATGAACCCCAGTTCCGGGGGTACGGCGCCGGTGGGCACCCGCGGTCCCGGCACGGAGGCGTGCTCACGCGGTGAGCGACACCTCACGCGCGCCCGCGCGGAGGCGTGCTCACGCGGTGAGCGACACCTCACGCGGTCGGACCCGCGTGAGATGTCGCTCAGCCCGTGGAATCGCCGCCGCCAGCGCTGGCGACGGTCGCCGGGCGGACCCGGCCGCCGGCGCCGCTCGCGCCGCGCTCAGGCGCTCGGGACGACCACCGCACGACCCGAGAGCTCCCCGGCCTCGAGCTTGCGGTACGCCTCGAGGGCGTCGTCGAGCGAGTAGCGCTCGACGTCCGGGACGATCTGCCCGGCGCGGTACATGGCGACGACCTCGTGCAGGTCGGCGATCGTGCCCCAGTAGGTGTTCGTGATCGTCGACTCGTACGGCGTCGAGAAGAAGTTCCACTCGGTGGTGCCACCGGCGATGCCGACGACCGTGAAGCGTCCACCGACCGCCATCGAGGCCTGCGCCGTCTTGATGGTCGGGGTCGCGCCGACGAAGTCGAACGCCGCGTCGACGCCCTTGCCACCGGTGATCTCACGGATCGCGGCGACCTGGTCCGGGCCGCCGGGGACGGTGATCGCACCCCGGGCGGCGGCGCGGTCCATCGCGTCCTGCTTCATGTCGGTGGCGATGACGGTGGCGCCGGTGAGCGCGGTCAGGATCTGGACGGCGATCTGCCCGAGGCCGCCGAGCCCGACGACGAGCGCGTACTTGCCGCCACCCGCCAGGTTCGGCAGGGAGTTCTTGATCGCGTGGTACGGCGTGAGCGCCGCGTCGCTGAGGGGTGCTGCGGCGACCGGGTCGGCGTCCCCGAGCGGCACGAGGTTGCGCGCCGGCACCGTCACGTACTCGGCCATGCCGCCGTCCCGACCGAGACCGATGCCCATGTACGGGTTCGTCGCGGCGTTCTCGCAGTAGGTGTCCTGCCCCTTGGAGCAGTACGAGCAGTGCCCGCAGCCGACCGGGCCGTAGACCAGGTAGGCGTCGCCCTTCGTGAAGCCGGAGACGCCTTCGCCGACCTCCTCGACCCAGCCGGAGTTCTCGTGCCCGAGGACGAAGGCGGGGGCCTGCGCGCCCGGCTGCCCCTCCTGGAACTCGCGGTAGACGGCGACGTCGGAGTGGCACGCACCGGCACCGGCGACCTTGAGCAGCACCTCCCCGGGCCCGGGCGTGGGCTTCGGCACGTCCTTCAGGGACGGGAACGTCTGGTACTGCTCGAACACGACGGCACGCATGGCTGCCTCTCCTTCTCGATGACTCGTGGTCCGTCGACTCGACTCGTCGGGCGTCGGAAGGGGGTGCGGCGTCGCGATCGGATCGGGTCGATCCGGGGACAAATACTACACCTGTTGCGTAACTTCCTCCAGGGGATCCCGGTCAGGAGCGCGGTCGGGAACAGGTTCGCGACGCCCGGCGAAGAGCCCACGGTCGAACCGGGCACCTCGCGCCCGAGAACGACTCAGGACCATCCCCGTGACGACCAGCCAGCCGATCGGCCCGGTGAGGACGAGCAGCAGTACCCACATCCCGCTGTGGTCCCGGTCGTGCAGACGCCGGACCAGCAGGGACCACCGGGGGACGGCCGTCACCGCCAGGCCGACGACGACGGCGACGTCCCACCCGTCCGGCCAGGTGTCGCGCCCGGTCCCGAACCCCCACCAGACGCGGTCGCCGTGCGCACCCCGGTGCAGGTCGACCAGGTGGAACCCGACCTGCGGCGACGGGACGACGCCGAGCGGGTCCACGCACACGCTCCACCGCGCACCCGCACCGAGCTGTTGCAGCAGCCACAGCACCCCGAACACGATCACGGCCTGCAGGACGACGACCCACAGGAACTCGCTCCGACTGGCGCGACCGTGGAAGCGCCAGCCCTGGGTCCAGAACCGCACCCACGCCACGAGCGGTCGGCGTCGCACGTCGACGGGCCCCTGCTCGAGCACCCGGGCACGGAAGGTCGCGCTGTCCCCCATGCGCCCGATCGTAGGACAGACCTGCGTCTTCCCCGTGAGCGGGTTGCGAGAACGATCGTTCTCCGATTGACTCGGGCTTGGCTCCGTCCGGAGCTCCCCCCACACGAAAGGAGCGGACATGCCCACGCGCACCGCACGCACCGCCTGGAACGGCGGCCTCGAAGACGGTTCCGGCCAGGTCGAACTCTCCAGCTCGAAGGTCGGCACCTACGACGTCTCCTTCCCGAAGCGCGCCGCCGACGAGGCGGGTGGCACGACCAGCCCCGAGGAACTCATCGCCGCGGCGCACTCCTCCTGCTACGCCATGCAGTTCTCCGCACTCCTGGGTGAGGCCGGCGGCACCGTCGAGGCCCTCGACGTGAAGGCCGACGTCTCGCTCGGCCCGGACTCCGCGGGCGGGTTCAAGCTCACCGGCATCGTCCTCACCGTCAATGGCGAGGTCTCCGGCATCGACGAGGCCACGTTCCTCAAGGCGGCCGACGACGCGAAGGCGACCTGCCCGGTCTCCAAGGCGCTCACCGGCGTCGACATCGAGCTCAAGGCGACCTTCGAGCAGTAGTCGTCACGCTCGGCGGACAGGAGGCGCGGTGCCGGCTGGCACCGCGCCTCCTGTCCGTCCCGGTGTCCGCAGGACGCGCACCGACCCCGTCCAGCGGACGTCCGGACTCGCGCCGGAACGACTGGCACGATGGCGGGATGGCCGAGCAGATCTTCCCCGCGGGCCCGCGCCCCGGCCGCCCGGGGCGACCCCGCGTCCGGAAGGTCGCCCAGCACGACCTGCGCGACGCCCGAGCCCGCCTGCGCGGCACGATCTACGAGGACGTCGAGCCCGACGCCCGCCCGCGTGAGCAGTACTCCGCCGTCCAGATCGTCGACTTCTGCCTGGACCTCGCCGAGGTGATGCTCGCCTCCGGTGCGGACACGCGGAGTGTCGAGACCGCCGTCGTCGCGGTGTCGACGAAGTGGAACCTGGCGCCGCTCGACCTCGACTTCTCGGGCAGCTCGGTCACGATCCAGTACGCCCCGGCCGACGCCCCCGCGCTCGTCAAGGTCCGGACGGTGACGAGCGACGGCTCCGACCTCGACCGGCTGGCCCGCGCCAACCAGATCGTCGACGACCTGGTCCACGGGGAGCGGGACATGACGTCCGCGGTGAACGCGCTCGTCGCGGTGCTCCGGATGCCGCCCCGGTGGCCGACGTGGCTCGCCGACGTCGGGCTGTCCGTCCTCGGGACCTCGATCGCGATGCAGGCGGGCGGTGGGTGGCGCGCCGGCATCGGTGCGTTCGTCCTCATGTTCGGGATCATCCTGTCCGGGCGGTGGCTCACCGGTCGGGGCTTCCCGCAGTTCTTCGTGTCCGGGGCCCAGGGTGCCGTGGCCTCCGCGCTCGGGACCCTGGCGATCTGGGCGGACGTCCTCGAACCCGCGGGGGCGGCGACGATGGTGGCCGCGCTCGTGGTCCTGCTCCTGCCGCACGTGTCCCTGGTGACCTGGGCGCAGGACGCGATCTCGGGCTTCCGGTCCATGGCGGTCGCGCGGGCGTTCTACATCGGGCTCGTCATCGCGGCCATCGTCGTGGGGGTCCCCGCCGGGATCGCCGTCACGCACTGGTTGTCGATCGAGGTCGACCCGTCGGGCATCGTGCTCACCCCGCTGCCCCTGTGGGCCTCGCTGTCGCTGACGGTGGTGTCCGCCGCCGCGAACTGCTTCGTGCAGCAAACGAGCGCGCGGGTGATCCCGGTCGCCGTCGTGTTCTCGGTCGCGGCCGGCGCGTTCCTGTGGGCGCTCAGGCAGTTCGGTCTGCCGCTGCTCGGGGCGACGTTCGTCGCTGCCGTGCTCCTCGGCGTGCTGTCGACGATCGCGGCGGCACGGATGCGGACAGCGGTCGCGGCGATCGCGGTCCCGGCGTTCTGCGGCGCACTCCTGCCCGGCGTCGCGGTGTCCAACGCGCTGCTCAACTTCATGTCGGGGACGTCGACGGCGGCACTCGACTTCGTGTCCGCGGTCACCGTGGCCCTGGCCATCGGCGCGGGGCTCGTGCTCGGCGGCCTGTTCGCCACCCCCGGTGCACGCCGGGCGCTGCGGCGGGCACGCCGGGTCGTGGTGCACTCGGTGCACAACGACACGACGGCGCTGCGCGTGATCCGCGACTCCGGGTACGACCCGGGCGACGGCAGCCGCCCGCGCTGGTGAGGCGGGACGGCAGCCGCCCGCGCCACTGAGGCGGGGGCGGCAGCCGACGTCAGCTCGCGTCGGAGACGGCGCTCGACACGGCGGTCGGCGCGTCGTAGTCACCGTCCGGGATGTTCTTGAGCGCCTCGAGTGCCTCACCCGTGGCCCCCTCCTTCTCGGCGGTGGCGACGATGTCGTCCTTCGACGCCGGGTAGTCGATGCCGCTGAGGTACTTCTGGATCTCGATCGGGTTGGGGTTCGCCATGTCGGCTCCTTCCGTTGGGGTCTCCACCGAGTACCCCGACGGGCCTGGACGGCCACCCGGTCCCGCGTCCGACGGCCACCGAAGCGTCTGGCGACCACTCCGGGTGCGGCGGGTCAGATCACCCAGCTGCCGCCGTCGCTCCACATCGCGTGGCGGCTGGCGGCCTGCGGTTCGTACCGCTCCATCCAGCCGCGCTCGAGCCGTGCCACCGCCCGGTCGAACGCGGGGACGAGGTCCATGTCCGCCCGCAGCAGTGCCTGCAGCTGCAGCCCCTCGTACAGGGCGATGAGCTGCTCCGCCCCGCGCCGGGGCTCCATTGTGTGCGGCGCGCGACCGAGGGCGATGTCCCGCTCGAGCCCGCGCTTGATCTGCCCGTAGAAGAGCTGGTACCGCGAGCGCAGGTACGTCGCCATCGGGTGCTCGGGGTTCCCCGCGACGGAGAGCAGCGCGACGAGCAGCCGCATGAGCGCCGGGTCCTCGGCGTTCGACGCGACGATGGCGCGGAGGAGCTCGACGGTCGACGCGTCGCCGACCTCGGCGGTCACCTCGTCCATGCGTCCGCCGTTCCAGCGGTCGAGCGCCGCCAGCACCAGGCCGTCCCACGACGGGAAGTGCTGCTGGAGCTCCGCGACGGAGATCCCGACGCGGTCGGCCACGTCCGCGGCGCGCGCCTCGTGGAAGGGCACGTCCCGGAGCAGGTCGACGGTCGCGCCGACGATCGTGATCCGCAGGTGCAGGGTGGCGGCCGCTGCGGCCGCGGCCTGCGTCTCGGCGCTGGTGTTCTCGAGCATCGTGCCCTCCGTCGTCGGCGGACCTCCTGTCCGCGGCACCACCCGGGGGCGGTGGGACCAGCTTCCCGCACGACGACGCCGGGCAGCAGCCCCGGTCCGGGTGTCGGCATGTCGGGGGACACCGGCCTCGTCCAGCGCACTCGCGGCGACCCGTGCCACGATGCCCGGCATGTCCCCGAACGACTCCACCGCACAGGGTCTCGCCACGATGGCGTCGGCCGGCTTCGAGTTCGGCGACGACGCCGAGCAGGTCGCCCACGACGTGCGGACGATGTGGGAGCAGCTCGGCCGCCCGTCGGGGGCCTTCGACGCCGCAGCGCGTGCCGTGGCGGTGCTCCCCCAACGGCCCGAGGTCCCGATGGCGGACCAGGCACGGCGTCGCGCGTTCGAACGGGCCGTCGGCATCAACCCCGTCGAGGTCGAACTCGCCGCTGCACTCGCCGCCCGTGAACTCCTGGAGCGGATGGCGCGCACCTGCGGCGCGCCCTGCTGACGCAACCGGCCAGGAGGCACGGTGCCCGCCCGCACCGCGCCTCCCGTCGGCGGTCCACACGTCGCGGTCCGCACGTCGACGTCCGCACGTCGCGGTCCGCACGTCGAACCACGGAACCGACGTCGAACCAGCCCCGTGGGGTGGTTCGACGTCGGTTCCGTGGTTCGGTCCGGGCCGCCCGGCATAGCGATCGGCGCGCTCGGCGCAGCGATCGGGCCGCCCGGCACAGCGATCGGGCCGCTCGGCGCGGCGATCGGGCCGCGGGCCGGCGCTACGGGGTCGGCATGCCGCCGTCGACGTGCAGGGTCTCGCCGACGACGTACGACGACTCCCCGCTCGCGAGGAACACGTACGCCGGAGCGAGCTCGGCCGGCTGGCCCCAGCGACCGAGGTAGGTCTGCTCGCCGGCCGAGGGCAGCGCCTCCGGCGGCTGACCACCGGCCGGCTGCAGCGGCGTCCAGATCGGCCCCGGTGCGACGGCGTTGACGCGGATGCCCTTCGGCGCGAGCTGCGCGGCGAGCCCCTTCGCGAGGTTGTTCACGGTCGCCTTCGTCGCCGCGTAGTGCACGAGGTGCGGGGACGGCGCGTAGGCCTGGATGGAGGTCGTGTTGATGATGGTCGAGCCCGGCTGCAGGTGCGGCACCGCGGCCTTCGTGATCCGGAACGTCGCGTACGCGTTCGTCTTGAACGTCTCGTCGAACTCCTCGTCCGAGATCTTCGTGACGTCGTCGACGTTCTGCTGCTTGCCGGCGTTGTTGACGAGGATGTCCAGGCCACCGAGCTGGTCGACGGCCGTCGCGACGAGCTCCTCACACCACTCCTTCGAGGTGATGTCACCCGGCAGCGCGACGGCTTTCCGCCCGGCCGCCTCGATGAGGCCGACGATGCGCTGCGCGTCCTCCTCCTCCTCGGGCAGGTAGGAGATGGCGACGTCGGCACCCTCACGGGCGTACGCGATCGCGACGGCCGCGCCGATGCCCGAGTCGCCGCCGGTGACGAGCGCCTTGCGCCCGGCGAGTCGTCCGGAGCCGCGGTACGAGTCCTCGCCGTGGTCGGCGGGGACGTTCCGGGCCATCTCGGCGTCCGTCCCGGCACCCTCGAGGTACTGCTCGTCGGGCTTCCGGTCGGCGTAGAGCTTCGTCGGGTCCTGCATCGTGTACTGGTCGATCTGCTGGTCCGTCATGCCGCAGACGGTACGCAGCACCCCTCCTGCACGGCCTCAGGAGGCTGTCCCCCGGTGCGCGGACCGGCTCGACGGGACCGGCGGGCGGTCCGCGCACAGTCCTCCCGGACCGCGTTGCCGGAAGGTCACGGTCCGGTGACGGGCAGGCTCCGATTCGGTAACACCTGTCGCACACTCGGACGCGAGGTCGTACGGTCGGAGCGTGACCCCTCGGACCCTGTTGGCGCTCGGCGCTGCCGTGCTCGCCCTGTCGGCGGGCACGATCGTCACCGACAGCGGTCCCGGAGCGACCGGCGACCGCGCCGTGGCGGCCGAGGAACACGGCGTCCCGATCGACTCGACGACCTCGACCGGCACACCGACCAGCACCCCGTCCCCCACGTCCGCACCGACGGCCGGGGCCCCGGCGGACCACGTGTCCAACGCCAAGCTGAAGCGCGTCGACGCGATCGAGCTCGGTGCCGAGTCGCTCGTCCTGCGCCGCGGGTCGAAGACCGTGACGACCGCGTCGATGCGGGACGCGCGCACGACCGTGTCCCTGCTGAACCGCCTGCTCGGCACGCCGACCCGGACGCAGACGGCGGTCGGTGACGGCGGGGCGTGCTTCCCCGCGGGCACGACCTACACGTGGGGTGGCGCCGTCCGTGTCGCTGCACTGACGACCCCGGCCGATGCGGGCAACGCCGTCGAGATCCGCGTCCTCAAGGACTCGGTACGGACCAGGAACGGCGAGGACGTCGAGCTGGGCGGCCCTGACGGCGTCCAGGTCGGCGACGACATCGCGGACCGGATCGCCGATGCACCGCGATCCGAGCGGGTCCGGTTCGGGACCGGCGCGTGGCAGCTCCTGCTGCAGGAGGGCTGGGAAGCCGAGGACGCCGCCGACGCCGAGGAGCAGGACGGCACCAACGGTGTGTCGGCCCTGACCAACGACGACGTCGTCACGGTGCTCGGGTCACCCATGCCGGTGCACGCAGCACGCACCTGCTGACCCGACCGGGTCGGTGGCTCAGACCCGGATCGTCGCGACGACGGGGAAGTGGTCGCTCGCGAACCAGGTCTCGGGTCCGTCGTGGTCGATGACCACCCGGTCCACGCCGGCGACGCCCCGCGTCCAGACCCAGTCGATGCGGTCCCCGGTGGCGACGGGCGGCTGCCAGTCGTTGAACGTGGCCGTCCGGTCGGCGGGGTCACCGGCGACGGTCCACGCGTCGGTGAACCCGGCGGACTCGAGCACCCGTGATGCGGCTCCGACGCCGGCCGGTTCGTTGCAGTCCCCGGCCACGACCACCGGCCCGCCCGTGCTGCTGAGCCGTTCGACCACCAGTGCGGCGCTGCGCTCGCGGACCTCGTCGCCGTGCGCACCCGGTTCGTGGTCGAAGTGCGTCGTGAGCAGGGTGAAGGCGGCGCCGTCGGCGTCGAGGAACCGCGCGTGGTTGGCGATGCGCGGGAAGAGGCTGCCCCAGGTGTTCGACACGGGCTCGTCCGGGGTGCCGGAGAGCCAGAACGACCCGACGTCGACCGGCCGGAGTCGGCCGCTCCGGAAGAACACGGACGCGTGCTCGCCCGCGTCGCCGCCCTCACGACCCTGCCCGACGTCCCCGTACCCGGGCAGTCCGGCGCGCAGGTCGTCCATCTGGTGGGCGAACGCCTCCTGCACGCAGAGCACGTCGGGATCGTGCCGACGGACCACGTCGAGCAGCACCGGCAGGCGCGACGGCCAGTCGTGCGCCGGGTCGGGGTTCTTGATGTTGTAGGTCATCAGGGTGATCGGCCGCACTGCGCTGTCCACGCGTCGAACCTACCGGCCGCCCGGATCAGGACGTCATGACCCGCCGGAGCGCCAGCACGCCGTCACGGGCACGCGTCTTGGCCGTCCCGAGGGGCACGCCGAGACCGGCCGCGACCTCGGGCCCGCTCATGCCGACCAGGTGGCGCAGGACGACCGCCTCGCGCTGACGGTCGGGCAGCGAGCGGACCGCACGTCGGAGGGCGATCCGGTCGAGGACGCTCTCGGCCCGTTCGGTCGCCGAGTGGTCGACGAGCTGCAGGTCGCGCACACCGATGCGCAGGTCGCGGTCCCGGTCAGCGCGGCTCTTGCGCACCCGGTCGATGGCCCGGCGCTGCGCGATCGTCCGGACCCACGCGATCGCGGAGTGGGTCGGATCGAAGCGGTCGGCGATCTGCCAGATCTCGAGGAAGACGTCCTGCACCACTTCCTCGGCCTGCCAGGGGTCGACGAGCTGGTGTCGGACGTACCGCTCGACGAGCGGACGGAAACGCGCGTGGAACCGGTCGAAGGCGGCCCGGTCACCGGCTGCGACGGCGAGCAGCATCGCGCGTTCCTCGTCCCGTCGAGCCAGGAGTTCGTCGTTCATATCAGGAATGTGACATGCATGGATTGTACTTGCAAGTACAATCGGCGGGTGGACACGACGAAGCCCTCGACACCCGTTCGACGCCACACGGCGAAGGGATCGGCGACCAGGAACCGGATCGTCGACGCCGCCGCCGAGCTCATGCTCACCCGCGGGGTCGGCGGGACGACGCTCGACGACATCGGAGCCGCCGCCCGCGTCGGACGGTCGCAGCTGTACCACTACTTCACGGACAAGGACGAGCTCGTGCGCGACGTCGTCCGCCGGCAGACCGAGGCGGTCATCACGCACCAGGGGCCGGAGTTCGGCGCGCTCGACTCGTGGGGTGCGTGGCAGCGCTGGCGGGACGGTGTCGTCGACGGCACGCACGCGGAGGGCTGTGTCGGCGGGTGCCCGCTCGGGTCACTGAGCACCGAGCTCGCCGAACGCGACGACGCCGCCCGCGAACTCGTCGCCGCCGGTTTCGCCCGGTGGCGCCAGGGGTTCCGGGACGGCATCCGGACGATGCGCGAACGGGGGATCCTCGGCCCCGACGCAGACCCGGATGCCCTCGCCACGACGGTCATGGTCGCACTGCAGGGCGGACTGCTGCTCGCACAGGTCCAACGGGACGTCGCACCGCTCGCGATCGGACTGGACGCCGCGATCGCCACGGTGCGACGGCACGCCGCCTGACGGTGCGACCGACGGCGAGCATCCGCATCAGTTGATGCAGACGCCTTCCTTGCCGTAGTTCTTCACGTCGGTCGACTTCGCCGACGGCTCCTTCGACGCCTGCTTGCTCGGCTCCGCGGCTTCGGACGACGCGGTGCCAGCGGGCTGCGAGGCGTCCGCTGCGGGCTGCGAGGCCTCGGCCCCCGGCTGCGCGACCGCGGGCACCGTCTTGCCGTCGGTCCCGAGCACCAGGGTCACCCCGGTCACCGCGGCGGTCCGGACCGCGACGGCGCCGGGCACGAGCGCCGCGACGGCCTTCGCCTGCGACTCCTGGCCCGCCGGGTACTGGACCTGCGTGGTCTTCGTGGTCTCCGACGACCCCGGCGTCCCCACCTGGAAGCCACGGGCGGTCAGGTTCTGCCCGGCGACACCAGCCGCGCCGGTGACGCCGCTGCCGTTGAGGACCGTGACGGTGGTCGCCGCGGGGGCGGCGGCCTTCGCGGCGGTGTACTCCTCGGGCTCGCCGACCAGGCTCTGCACGAAGGCGGGGAGGCCGACGGTGTCGACCTCGACCACCGAGAGCGCGGAGCCGCCCACGTAGATGGTCGGGGTACCGAGCGTCGGGATGGTGGCCGACTGGATGTTCGCCGGCCGCAGGTTCCGGAACTGCGACGCGAGCGAGATGAGGTCGGTGTCCGTCTGGATCGAGTCACCGACGGCGCCGAGGATGTTCCCCATCTTCACGGGGTTCAGCAGGGTGCCGGCCGACAGGACCTTCCGGGCTTCCTGCGACAGGAAGTACTGCTGCCGGACGTTGCGGTCGAGGTCGCCGTTCGGCAGACCGTGCCGCTGGCGGACGAACGACAGTGCCTGCTTGGCGTCGAGCGTCGACTTGCCGGCGGGCAGGTCCACGCCGGAGTACTTGTCGTTCACCGCGTTGTTGAGGCAGACCTCGACCGGGCCGAGCTCCTTGACGACCTGGTAGAAGCCGAGCAGCGAGACACGGACGTAGTGGTCGATCGACAGCCCGCTGAGGTTCTCGATCGTCTGGATCAGCAGCTTCGCGCCACCCGTGTCACCGCCGCCGTTGAGCGTGCCGTAGTAGAACGCGCTGTTGAGCTTGCCCTTGCCGACCCCGGGGATGTCGACGTACGAGTCGCGCGGGAACGAGATCATCGTCGCCTGGCTGCCGTCCTCGTTGACGTGCAGCACGATCATCGTGTCGGTGTTGGTCGCGCCGCCGTCGGACGTGGTGCTGAGCTCCGCCATCTCCTCGGGCGTCGCGTTGTCCGGCCGGTGGTCGTCGCCGACGAGCAGGATGTTCTGCGCCTGACCGTCGACGTCGTCCTTGTCCGACTTGTCCCCGGCGATCGCGTCGATCTTCGTGACGCCGCTCGTCAGCCGGTTGTAGGCGTAGGCGGCGTAGCCACCGCTCAGCAGCAGCGCCATCGTGAGCACGCCGGCGACCGCCGGGAAGACCACCCCCGCACGGCGCTTCTGGCGCCCGTGGCGCGGCGTCACGGCGCCCCTGCGGGCGCGCTGCGTCGTCTCGTCGGGTTCGTTGCTCACGGGAGAACCATAACCGCGTTGCATGAGGTCCCCGTCAAATCGACTGGCAGGTCACCGGGTGGGGTGCGACGGACGGGAGGCACGGTGCGGGCCCGCACCGTGCCTCCCGTCCGTCCGCGGCCGGCTACGAGGCCAGCGGCGCCCTGTGGGTCTCGCGGGCACGGAGGACCGTGATCCCGGTGATGGCGGCGGCGGCCATCACGTAGAACGCCGGTGCGAAGGTGTTGCCGGTCGCCGTGATGAGCCAGGTGGCGAAGTAGGGCGTGATGCCGCCGAAGATCGCGACGCTGATGTTGTAGGCGATGCCCATCGAGCCGTACCGGATCGCCGTGGGGAACAGCTCGGCCATCGCTGCACTGACCGCGCCGTCGAAGGCGGCCATGAAGAGGCCGAGGAGCATCATCGCGCCGGCGGCCGCCCAGAAGTTGCCCGCGTTCATGAGCATGAGCGTCGGGTAGGTGAGGACGACGAACCCGGCGCAGCCGGCGAGCATGACCGGCTTGCGGCCGATCTTGTCCGACAGCAGCCCGAAGAACGGCACGAGTCCGGCGATCACGATGAACCCGATCACCACGACGCCGTACGAGACGAGCGGCGAGTACCCGAGGTCCGCCTGCAGGTAGGACGGCATGAAGGTCTGCAGGATCCAGTGACCGACGGCCTTGATGACGACGAACCCGACGCAGAACAGCAGCGCCTTCCAGGACGACCGCAGGGAACGGCGGAGCGGGTTCTCAGCCACCTCGCCCTTCGCCTTGAGCGCCCGGAACTCGGGGGTGTCCTCGAGCTTGGTGCGCAGGTAGAGGCCGACGAGACCGAGCGGCAGGGCGATGAGGAACAGGACGCGCCAGCCCCACGACTCGAGCGCCCCGTCACCGGCGAGCGCCGTGAACAGGAACACGAGCCCGCCACCGACGATGAACGCGGCGAACCCGAACACGTCGATGAAGCTCGTGACGAACCCGCGGCGGTTGGACGGCGCGAACTCGGCGAGCAGCGTGGTCGCGCCCGCACCCTCGCCGCCCGCGGCGAAGCCCTGCACGAGCCGGACCACCACGAGCAGGATCGGCGCGAGGAGCCCGACGCTCTGGTAGGTCGGCAGGATGCCCATCACGGCCGTGGCACCACTGGTGATGAGGATGACGGTCGCGAGCGTCGTCTTGCGGCCGACGCGATCGCCGAGTGATCCCCAGAACAGACCGCCGAGCGGTCGCATGACGAACCCCGCGCCGAACACGGCGAAGGCGGAGAGCAGGGCCACCTGCGGGTCGCCCTGCTTGAAGAAGTACAGGGAGATGACGGTGGCCAGGGTGCCGTACAGACCGAAGTCGAACCACTCGACGAAGTGGCCGACGCCCGCGGCGACGATGACCTTGCGCATGCCCTGACGGCGAGCGTCGTCGCCCAGCGCTGCCTGGACGTCGGGGGTGGTGGCGGCGTCGGCGCTGGCGCGCGTCCGGGTTCCGTCGCTCATGGGTTGACCTCACACTTCGTTGTCGAGAGTTGCTTGACGATAGCACTCGCCGGGCACACTTTGCCACACAGTGGGAAGATGGCGTCAACAAGTGATACCGTCGCCGCCATGCAGTCCCGGAACGAACACCACGACGTCGTGGTCGTCGGTGGCGGTCTGGCCGGAGTCAGCGCGGCGGTCGCCGCCGCTCGACTCGGCTCGAGCGTCGCCCTCGTCACCAACCGCCCCGTCCTCGGCGGGAACTCCTCGAGCGAGATCCGCGTGTGGGTCGTCGGCGCCACCGCCCACGGGACGCAGCGCTTCGCCCGCGAGACCGGGATCATGGGCGAACTCTTCCTCGAGAACCAGTACCGGAACCCGCAGGGGAACGCGATCTACTGGGACCAGGTCGTCCTGGACCTCGTCCGGGCCGAACCGAACGTCCACCTGCACCTCAACACCGACGTGCGCACGGTCGCGACCGACGGCGACCGCATCACGAGCGTCAGCGGCTGGACGATGGGGTCCGAGATCGAGACCACCTTCACCGCGCCGGTGTTCCTCGACTGCACCGGGGACGGCCTGGTCGGGGCCCTCGCAGGGGCTGAGTACCGCATCGGTCGCGAGGGGCGCGACGAGTACGGCGAGGAGTGGGCGCCGGAGCAGGCGGACGACGAACTCCTCGGCAGCTCGATCTTCTTCTCCACGCACGACACCGGCCGGCCGGAGAAGTTCGTCGCCCCCTCGATCGCGATCGACGTGGCACGGACGCCGATCCTGGCCAACCGGGCGATCAAGACCGGCGACAACGGGTGCAACTACTGGTGGATCGAGTGGGGCGGCGAGCTCGACACCGTCACCGAGAACGAGCGGATCCGCGACGAGCTCTGGGGTGTCGTGTACGGCATCTGGGACCACATCAAGAACTCCGGACGGTTCGACGCCGATTCGCTCACGCTCGACTGGGTCGGTGCGATCCCGGGCAAGCGGGAGTACCGACGCTTCGTCGGCGACCACACCCTCACCCAGCAGGACCTGCTGTCGCAACGGACGTTCCCCGACACCGTGGCGTTCGGCGGGTGGTCCATCGACCTGCACCCGGTCGAGGGTGTGTACGCCGAGACCGCTGGCGCCCAGCAGCGCTACACGGACGGCACGTACGACATCCCGTTCCGCTCCCTCTACTCCGCGAACGTGTCCAACCTGCTGTTCGCCGGCCGGAACATCTCCGCGTCCCACGTCGCGTTCGGCTCGACGCGGGTCATGGCGACGTGCTCCACGCAGGGACAGGCCGCCGGCACCGCGGCGCACCTCGTGGCCCGGCACGGCACGACCCCGAGGGCACTCGGCACGGAGGACATCGCGATGCTCCAGCAGACGCTCCTGCTCGAGGACGCTCCGATGGTGGGCGTCCGCGCCGAGCTGGCGTCGGACGCGGCGCCGCGGGCACGCGTCACCGCGAGCAGCGAGCTGACGCGCATCGACACCACCCCGTGGGCGAGCGCCGACACGTTCGCACTCGACCGCGACGTCGCGATCGTGCTGCCGGCCGACCCCGGCCTCGGCCGGTTCCGACTCCGGACGTCGAGCGACACCGCGACGGAGGTCACCGTCGAGGTGTGGACCACGGGCAAGCCCCAGAACTACGCCCCGATCGACCACGTCTCGACGCACACGGCGCGCGTCGCCGCGGGCGACGGCGAGACCGAGGTCGACCTGGGCTTCCACCCGGCGGAGCCGTGCAACGCCGTCGTCGTCGTCCGCCGTGCCCCCGGCGTCGCGCTGGTCCTGACGGACGGCCACCCCTACGGTGTCCTGGCGCTCCGGGCACGCACCGCCGACGACGAGCAGTTCGACGACCACATCCCCGAGGAGGACGACCAGCCGGTCACGGACTGGGAGGCCCGGACCCTCCGTGGGCGCTCGTTCGCGTTCACGGTGGCCGACGAGACGGACGCGTGGCGCGCCTCCCGGACGACCGACGGGTACCAGCGACCCTTCGGTGGCCCGCACATGTGGTCGTCCGAGCCCACCGGCGGCACCGCCGCCCTCACGCTCGACTGGACGGAACCGGTCGACGTGCGCGAGGTCCGGCTGGTCTGGAACGACGACGTCGATGCCGACCTCATCAACCTGCACCACCACCGGACCCGCTGGGACGCCGTCCCGACGCTCGCCCGTGACTACCGGGTCGAGGCCTGCGTGGACGGCACGTGGCGGACCCTCGCCGAGGTCACGGACAACCGTCACCGGCACCGCGTCCACCCCGTGGAACCGACCCGGACCGCCTCGCTCCGCGTCGTCGTGACCGCGACGAACGGTTCGCCCTTCGTCACGGCGAGCGCCGTCAAGGTCCTCTGAAGCCCCCGCCGGCGCCCCGGCGGGGCGTCGGCGGGCAGCACCACCCACACACAGCCCATCGATCAAGGGAGATCGACATGCGCCTGCGCACACTCACCACCGTGACGGCCGCCGCCGTCCTGATGGCGACCGTCGGGACGGGAGGCGCGGCTTCGGCAGCCGACGTCGGCACGAGTGCCAGCGCGGTCACCACCGGGACCGCCGCGATCCAGCCGAACCCCGGCAACCCGACCGCGCCGACGGCCACCGCCCACACCGTCTCCGTGAACGGCACGACGGTCCCCGTGAAGGCGGAGTCGGTCAGCGGGACCTCGCACGACGTCGCCATGTTCTCGAAGGGGGCCGGGACCGCCACCGTCAGCGTCACGATGCCCGGGCTCGCGGCCTCATCGGTGCCCGTCGTCACGCCCCGGACGTTCGGCATCGCCACGACACGGTCCGGGGACACCGTGACCTTCACCATCCGGAACGCCCACCCGCTCGTCATCGAGACGCCGGGCGTCCGGGCGCTGTTCCTGTACGTGACCCCGGCCGAGACCGACGTGCCGTCCCCGACCGATCCGGACGTGCTCTACTACGGGCCGGGCGTGCACGACGCCGGCGTGATCCGCCCGACCTCGGGCCAGACCGTCTACCTGGCACCCGGTGCGCTCGTCCGGGGCCGGATCGACGGCGACGGCGTCACGGGCGTCACCGTCGCCGGGCGCGGGATCCTCGACGCCGGACGGGACACCTCGCGCACCGCGAAGACGATGGCGATCCAGTTCCGGGACAGCTCGGGCATCGACGTCGAGGGCATCGGCGTCCGCAACGCCCAGTGGTGGCAGACGCTCTACATCCGCTCGTCGGACATCGACGTGTCGTGGACGAACCTGATGGGCACCCTGATCAACAACGACGGGATCGACATCGACGGCGTGCAGGGGATGCGGGTCTCGCACAACTTCGTCATGAGCGGCGACGACGGGTTCGGCTGGCACGCCCTGGACGCGCGGACGAACGGGGAGCCCGTGACGAGCGACGTGCACGCCGTCGACACCACCTTCTGGAACGTCACCGGCGGGAACCCGGTCCGGTTCGGGTCGTCGATGGAGACCTCGGCGTTCCGTCAGATCTCCATCACGGACTCGTACGTGCTCCGCGCGAAGGAGGTCGCCTTCAAGCTCGACGTGCAGGACTGGGCGGTGCTGTCCGACGTCACGGTCGACGGGTACCACGTCGAGTCGCAGCCGGTCGGGAAGCAGGCGATCGTCATGCAGGTCCTCAAGGGGCAGTACTCGAACGACAACGGGTACCGCGACGCCCGGGGACGGATCACGGGCATCACGATCCGCGACTTCACCGACGTCACTGCGGACCGCGTGGTGCTCTCCGGGTGGGACGCCGACCACGGCGTGTCCGACGTCGTGTTCGACGGCGTCGTGCTCGGCGGGCAGCCGCTGACCCGGGCGCAGGTCGAGACCAACGCCTTCGTCTCGGGGGTCGTGGTGACGCCCTCGTCCTGACCGGCGCGCGGGTCAGTCGCCGAACGCGCCGGGGACCCCCTCGGGTGAACCGTCCCAGGCGACCGCTCCGGCGGCCAGCGCTTTCCTGGCCACCGGAGCGGACGCCCGCCCGGTGTCGCACACGACGCGGCACCCGAGCGACCGGCACGTCCTGACGATCGACGCGACGATCCGCTCGTTCCGGCCCACGTCGGCGAGCACCACCGCACGCGGCGGGAAGGACAGGTCGGTGAGGGCTGCCGCCCAGCTCGACACCACGACCACTCGGTGGACGTACTCCATACTGGTGACCACGGCGTAGCGTCCGTCGTCCGGTCGGGCATCGACGACGATCAGCGTGCTGTCCACGGGGCTCCACCGCCCCTCGGGCCGACGGGCGGAAGGGGAGAGACGTGACGGAACAGGCTGACGGACGACGGGTCGCGGTGATCATCGAGGACGACCTCGACATCCGGTACCTGCTCGAGCAGGTGCTCACGCAGGCGGGGTTCGAGACGGTGACCACCGGCAACGGTGAGGACGGCGTGCGCGCGGTCGAGGCGTACCAGCCGCTCGTCACCACGCTCGACGTGTCCCTGCCGGGGATCGACGGGTTCGAGGTGGCACGGCGCATCCGGCCGGTCAGCTCGACCTACATCGTCATGATCTCGGCGATGGGTGACGAGATCGACGTCCTGCAGGGCCTCGAGGCCGGCGCCGACGACTACGTGGTGAAGCCGTTCCGGCCGCGGGAGCTCCGTGCGCGCCTCGGCGCGATGCTGCGGCGCCCGCGGTCCCTGGAGGACGAGCGGGAGACGGGCGCGTCGTCGAGCGCTGCGGCCCCGGCCGTCGCCGGACCACCGGTGGCGGCTCCGACCAGCCCGGAAGTCACGACGGCTCCCTCGGCCGCTTCGGCCACCTCCGCCGCTTCCACTGCTTCGGCCTCCTCGGCCGCCGGGGTCCCGGCGACCGCCGAGTCCCCTGCAGCCGCCCCGACCGTCCCGGCCTCGCCGTCGGCACCGGGGTCGCCCGCCGAGCAGGACGCTGCCTGGACACGACACAACGGCCTCGCCGTCGACCTCGACGCTCGGGTCGCCCAGGTCGACGGCGAAGCCGTCGAGCTCACCAAGACGGAGTTCGACCTCATCGCGACGCTGCTCGAGACGCGCCGACGTGTGCGGTCGAAGGCCGACCTCGCGCTCGCCCTCCGCAACGACGCGTACGTCACCACCCACTACGTCGGGGACGCCGACCGCAGGAACGTCGAGGTGCACATGGCGAACCTGCGCCGGAAGCTGTCGGACGACCCGAACGCCCCGCGCTTCGTCGTGACGGTGCGGGGCGTCGGGTACCGACTGACCGGCCCGGGAGACCCCGGGTTCGTCGGCTGAACGAGCTGGCGCCATCCGTCAGACCCGGTACCCGAACTGGCGGCGGAGCACCTTGCCGAGCATGCCGAGCGTCTGCAGGGCGGTCGCCACGGCGAGCACCGGCCACCCGAACCACAGGATCGTCGACTGCGCCACGACGTCGAGCTGGAACCAGCCGAACACCGCCGCGGCCATGAGGAGCACGACGATCGCGACCGGGGCCAGGTAGGCGTTGCCGGAACCCCGCTCCGCCTTCGCCTGCTCCGCCCAGTTGTCCGTCTGCTTCTTGCTCGCGAACTTCGTCCACGCCCGCAGGAAGTGCCCGAGTCGGATCCACATGTAGACCTCGGCCGGCACGACCAGCAGGGCGAACAGGACGTCCCGCCAGGTCCGGTTCTTCATCGAGGCGGCCACGCGCAGGTTCAGCAGGGTCGCCATGAGCGGCGGGACGAGCCAGACGGGGCTGAACACGAACGCGCTGATCGAGAGCGATGCCACGAGCAGGAGCACGAACAGCACGCGCGTCACCAGGTTGACCACCATCGACGCGTGCTCGATCCAGCGCAGCCGCAGGTTGGGGTGGAACGGCTGCCCCTTCGTGTCGCCCCGCTGCCCGGGCCACATGAGCTCGATCGCGCCGAAGTTCCACTTCACCTGCTGGGCGTCCAGCCCGCGGAGCGTGTGCATGCCGCCGACGTCGGCACGGGACCGCGCACTGATCTTCGTCAGGTAGCCCGCACTCTTGATCTGCAGGGACAGCAGCGAGTCCTCGACCTCGCTGTCCTTCACCCACGGGGTGCCCTGGTGGTTCGCCTCCATCACCTCGTGCAGCGCGCGCATCGAGAAGATCGAGAACTGCCCGCCCAGGACGGCCATGTTGCGGCCCTTCAGCATGTTCTGCATGTTGAACGCGGCGAACTGCGCGCGCTGCCCGGCGATGAGGAAGCGCTGGACGGGACCGCGGAAGGGCTGGTCGTCGATCGAGTAGATCGCCGAGATGCCACCGATGCGACCGTCGGAGACGATCTCCTGGACGAGCCACTCCACCGCGTCGGGGTGGGCGGTCGTGTCGCCGTCGACGCCGAGCATGTAGTCGCAACCCTCGATGAGGCTGAAACCGTAGTTGAGCGCGCCCACCTTCTTGTCGGGGTTCTCCCCGATGTCGTGCACGTACACCTCGGTCTCCTGCACGGCACCGTCCCGCTCGACCCGGTGCGGGCCGGCGTACTGCGCGGCGATGTCGAAGGTGTCGTCGGTGGTGTTGTTGATGACCACGTGCACGATGTCGGGCAGCCGGGACTGCTCGAGGAGCGAGTCGAGGACCGCCGCGATGCTCTCGGCCTCGTTGTAGGCCGGGATGACGCAACCGACCGTCGGCCGGTACTCGGGGAGTGCGGCGAGGTCGTCGAGGACCGAGGCGGCGAGTTCGGGGTCGACGCGTCTCGTGTACTGCGTCGTGCTGGACGGAGTCGTCCGCACGGTGTCCTGGTTCGTCATGTCGTCCTCCTGATCCGCTGGTTGCGCTGGATCGAGTCTCCGGCCGGTGACGCGAGGGCACCGCTAGCATGGCGCTGCGGATCCTCAAGATCTGCTCTGGTTCTCGCGGAGGGGCGGGCGATGGGACGTCGAGCGGCGGTGTTCGTGGTCAGCGGGGCGGCGGTCCTGCTGCTCTCCGGGTGCGGGACGCCGCCGTGGGAAGCGGCTCAGCCCTCCGGTTCCGCCACGACGAGCGCGACACCGACCGCGTCGTCGGGACCGACCGCGTCGTCGGGACCGACCGCGTCGTCGTCCGGACCGGCCGCGGACCCCACGGCCGCTGCCGTCGGGGGCGACCTGTCGCGCGGCGCCCTCTCGCGCGAGCTCCGTGCCGGTGACCTGACGGTCTCGGTGCGCTACTGGTCGACGGTGCCGTTGGACCGGTGGACGCCGGGCGCCGACAAGCCGCTGACGATGTCGGTCACGGCCGAGTCGTCCGCCGGTTCGGAGGCGGTGCTCGTCTCGGCGACCGTGGACGTCTCCGCCCGCGACGCCTCCGGCGCGGACCTGCCGGACGACCTCGACCCGCTGCGAGCCACGTCGGGCACCGGGTTCGCGGTCACGACGCCGCAGTCCTGGTCGAACACCTTCGTCATCGACGCGCTCCCCGAGCGGACGCGTGACCTGCAGGCGCTCGTCACGCTCGTGTTCCGGGAGTCCTCGGACGGCGCCGTCGTGCAACAGGCCACGACCGACGTGCTCGACGTCCGGCTGCCGGCCGGTCGCTCATGACGTCGAGTCGGGCAGGAGCGCGCTGAGACCGTAGCCGCGGGCGTCCGTCTCCGCGACGTGCCAGACGAGGCGTGGCAGGACCGTCCCGGCCGCGCTGACCCCGTCGACGAGCGCTTCGTCGACCTCGGCGCGGAGCGCGCCCCGGTCGAGCTCGTCGGCCCGGACGAGCGCACCGACGCGGTCGTCCGCCTCGGACCACACCGTGGCGTCCGCGGGCAGTGCCCGGCCGAGCGCGGTGGACAGGGTGTCCCGCACCCGCACGAGCGCGTCCCGCCCCAACGCCCTGGTGATGAGGTCGGCGTCGTCGACGGCGACGACCAGCAGCACGAGTGAGAGCTGCTGGTAGTCGGCACGCCGGAGCACCCCCTCGACCGACCGGACCGCCGCGTCACGTGACGGCGACGACGCGCTGCTCCGGTCCTGCCGGTCCGTCCGCAGCCGGAGCACGACGCAGACGAGGACGACGACCAGGAGCGCCACGAGCCAGACCACCAGGATGCTCGTCGTCTCCCCCGCCAGCAGGGCCACCCCGATGCAGACGAGGAACACCCCCACCGACGCGACGGCGACGTCCAGGGCGCGCCGTGGCACGACCGTCGCGTGGCGACCGACGAGGACCGAGACCCCGACCACGGCGAGCACCACCGCTCCGCCCACGATCGAGGTCCAGAACAGTACCGGGTTCACCGTGTCCCCTCTCCGCCGTCCGGTCCGGCGACCGGCAGGACCGCCGTCGCCGTCGTGCCCTCACCGAGGGCACTCGTGATGGACAGGTCACCGCCGTGCCGCCGCACGATCTGCCGGCAGATGGCGAGCCCCAGCCCGGTGCCGTGCACGGCGCTGCTCCGCACGGCCTCGGCCCGGAAGAAGCGTTCGAACAACCGTTCCTGGTCGGCGTCGGCGATCCCGATCCCGTCGTCGCGGACGATCAGCCACGCGCGGCCGTCGAAGACGTCGACACCGACCTCCACGCTGCCGCCCGGACGGTTGTACTTCACCGCGTTGCTCACCAGGTTGTCCAGCACCTGGCGGATCCGGAACGCGTCGGCGGTGACGACGAGCGAGTCGGGCGTCGCCGCCGTCCTGCCGAGTCGGACGTCCGCAGCCCGCGCGGCGGGATCGGCCGACTCGAGCGTCGCGTCGATCAGGTCGACCAGGTCACACGGTCCCAGCACCAGGTCGACCCGGTCCTCCCGTGCCGCCTGCAGGATGCCGTTGACGAGCTCGACGAGCCGTTCGGCGTTCCGGGCCGCCACGTCGAGCAGTCGAGCGGCGTCACCGGGCAGCTCGTCCGACTCCCGCGCGAGCTCGACGGACCCGAGGATCGCCGTCGTCGGTGTCCGGAGCTCGTGGGACACGGCAGCGACCAGGTCGTCGCGGGCGGCGATGGCCTCACGCTCGGCCGTCACGTCCCGGGCGATGAGCACGCCCCCGGCTGCCCCGTCGGACTCGGTGAACTGCCGCGTGCTCACCGCGTACGACCGACTCGGGCCGATCTCGCTGCGGACGGTCACGATCTCGTCCTCGAGCTCCTCGCCGGCGAGCGTTCGCGCGATCGCGGCGGCGACGGCCTCCCGTGCCGCCGGCTCGACCGCCGTCTCCAACGAGCCGGGACGACGGCGCACGTTCGCGATCGTGACCGATCCGTCCCCGTCGAAGGCCACGACATCGAAGTCCACGGAGTCGAAGACCGCACGCACCAGTCGTTCGCGGCGCGAGATCGCGTCGAGCTGTCCGCGCAGGAGCACGGCCTGGTCGGCGAGGAGCTGCTGGGCAGCCGACGCGCGGCGGGAGAGCACCGCTGCCGTCCCGCTCACCGCGGCGGTCACCAGCGGGAAGGCGATCAGGCGAGCCGCGTCCTGGCCCGTGACCGAGTCCCACTCGCCCGGTGCCCCGATCCACAGCACGGCGGTGACGAACGCCGTCACGGCGCCGGCACCGACGAGCCCGAAGGTGTACCCGGCCCAGAGCGCCGGCAGCGCGAACAGGGCGCTGATGCCGACGGACGGGATCTCGGACCGGACGACGGCGAGCGCGACGACGTCGAGGGTGAGCACCAGGGCGAACCAGCGGTCACCCCACGACCGCGGGACCGCGGCGGCGGCGACGAGCGCCGCGAGCACGAGAGCCGTCCCGACCACGGTGCCGGGCCCCGCCTGGGCGCGGTCCGCGACGAGGACGAACCCGATCACGGGGACGACCCCGGCGACCACGGTGGCCTGGTTCCGGAACGCCCGGCTCCCCGCCCCCTCGACCCCACCCGACGACTGCATGCACCCATCGTGCCAGCGTGCGTCGACCCGACGTCCCACCTGCGTCGCTCGTCGGGCAGGATGAGGGGATGGCAGCAACCCCTCCGAACCAGAGCATCGAGCGGGCCGCCGCGGTGCTCGGCGCACTCGGTGCGTCGGAGTCCGGCGCGATGCGGGCGTCGGACATCGCGCGGGCCATCGGCCTCGGGACATCGACCACCGGCCGCCTGCTCGCCACGCTCGAGTCCCTCGAGTACGTCCGGCGCGACCCGGAGTCACAGGGGTACTCGGTCGGACGGGCCGTGCTCGAGCTCGCGAGCCAGGGACTCAACCACAACCCGGTGCACCGCGAGTCCCGGGCCGCGGCCCAGGAGCTCGCGCACCGGATCGGTCTGACGGCCAACGTCGGGGTGCGGGACGGTGCGTCGTGCATCTACCTGTGCCACTTCGAGGGCTCGCTCGCCCCGAAGTCCCACACCATGATCGGCATGCGGCAGCCGCTGCACGCCTCGGCGCTCGGCAAGGCCCTGATGCTCGACATGCCCCAGGACGACCGGGAGGCGCTGCTGGGCCCGGACCTGGCGCGGTACACCGACCACACGATCACGACGCACGACGCGCTCACGGCGGACCTCGCGGAGTCAGCGCGCCGGGGCTGGTGCGTGGAGAACCAGGAGCTCGCGCTCGGGCGCTTCTGCATCGCGGCCCCGATCCGGAACGCGTCCGGCCGCGTCGCGGCCGCGCTGTCGATCTCGGGACGGGTCACGCAGCTCCGCGACCGCGACGTCGAGTCACTCGCCGAGGACCTCATCGAGGTCGCCGACCGCGTGAGCGTCGGCCTGGGCATGATCAGCGCCGTGGCGCACTGACGGGCGGGGCCCACGCCGCCGCTTCCGGGCTGACGCGCCAGCGGCAGACCGGCCGTGCCGGTGGGGAGAGGCAGGGTGCGGGCCCCCACCGTGCCTCCCGGCCGTCAGGTGGTCGCGTCAGCTGCGCGACGGGAGCAGGTGGACGGCCTCCATCGCGAGTTCCGCGGCGATGGGGTCCTTCGCCAGCACGGCCTCGCGGAGCTTCTCCAGCTCGGGACGGACGACGTCCGCAGGGACGATCTCAGCCAGTTCGGGCACCCGGAGCTTGAACGCCAGTCCGTCCGTCGTCGAGCGGCAGAGCTGTTCGAGCGAGGCGTTGCCGCAGGCCTCGGCCCACAGGGCGTAGACGTCGGCTCCGTCCCGCGCGACCGCGTCCTGCTCCCCGCGGCTCGTCCGTGCCATCACGTCGTCGAGCATCGCGACGACCTTCTTGCGCTGCGCGGCGGTGAACCGCGGGACCGCGAGCCGCACGACACCGCCGTAGATCACGCCGAGCGTGCGGTACGCGTCCAGCAGCTCGTCCTTCGTCGGGGCGGCCACGCGGGTGTACCGGTTCGGCGCCATCTCGATGAGGCCGGCGCGGGCGAGCTCGGCGAGCGCTTCGCGGATCGGGGTGCGTGAGACCCCGAGCCACGCGATCAGGTCGTCGTCGTTCAGCCGTTCCCCCGGCTCGAGTGTGCCGTCCATGATCGCGTCGCGGATCTTGTCCTGCACGGTGTCACGGAGGAGTTTGCGCTCCGCGGCGGGCTGCGTCGAGGGAACTGGCATGGGACCAGCGTGTCACATGTGCCGTGCAGCCCGCGACAGGCGCGACGGCCACCAGGCGCGGCGGCCCAGGTCGATCGTGAGGGCCGGGACGAGCAGGGACCGCACGACGATCGTGTCGAGCAGCACACCGAACGCGACCACGAACGCGATCTGCACCAGGAACAGGATCGGGATGACGCCGAGCGCGGCGAACGTGGCCGCCAGCACGACGCCCGCCGACGTGATCACGCCGCCCGTGACCCCGAGTCCGCGGAGCACCCCCTCGCGCGGGCCGTGGTGCAACGCCTCTTCCCGGACCCGGGTCATGAGGAAGATGTTGTAGTCCACCCCCAGTGCCACGAGGAACACGAACGAGTACAGCGGTACCGCCGGGTCCGCGCCGGGGAAGTGGAACACGTGGTCGAAGACCAGGGCGCCCACGCCGAGCGCCGCGGCGAAGGAGACGATCACGCTGCCGATGAGCACGAGGGGCGCCACGATGCTCCGGAGCAGGAGCATCAGGATCAGCAGGATGACGACCAGCACCACGGGGATGATGACCGAGCGGTCCCGGATACCGGTGTCGTTCGTGTCGACGGCGGTCGCGGTGACGCCGCCCACGATCGCGTCCGGATCGACCCGCTCGACCGCGGTGCGGAGGTCGCGCACCGTCTGCTCCGCGCGGTCCGAGTCGGCCGCGTCGGTCAGCGTCGCCTCGAGCAGCACGTCGCCGCGGGAGACGGTCGCGGCCGAGGGGTCCGCCCCCGCGCCGGTGACCGGGACCGTGCCCGTCGGGGAGTCCTTCGCCGCCGCCGTGACCCCGTCGACCCCGTCGACGTCCGTGATCGCGGTCACGAGGTCGTCGATCCGGTCCGCGCTGCCGATCACCTGCGCCGGGCTCCCGGAACCACCGGGGAAGTGCTGCGCGAGCTCGTCCTGACCGTCGCGTGCCTGCGAGGCGCCGATGACGAGGTCGCTCTGCGGCACCCCGTCGGCCTTGAGCCCGACGAGCCCGGTGCCCATCGCGAGGAGCGCCACGGTGCACACGATCCAGACCGTGCGGGACCGTCGGGCGACGAGCCGCCCCACCCGGGCCCAGAGCCCGCGGGCATCGGGGCCGGTGAGGACCGGGTGGGCGCTGCCGTACGCGGGGCGGAGCGGCCAGAACGCTGCGCGCCGGAACGCCAGCAGGAGCGCCGGCAGGAGCGTGAGTGCGGCGAGCAGGCTGAAGGCGATGCCGATGGCCGCGACCGGGCCGAGCGCCTTGTTCGAGTTGAGGTCGGAGAGCAGCAGGCAGAGCACACCGACGATGACCGTGCCGCCGGACGCGAGGATCGGTTCGAGGCTCCCCCGGAGGGCGGCCTTCGTTGCACCCCAGCCGGTCTCGTGGTCGCGGAGCGCCTCGCGGTACCGGGCCGTGTAGAGGAGCGCGTAGTCCGTCGCGGCGCCGATGACCAGGATCGACAGGATGCCCTGCACCTGCCCGTTGACGGTGACGATGTCCGCCTTGGCCAGCCACCAGACCACGAGGATGGACGCGCAGAGCGCGAAGGTCGCGGTGCCGAGCACCAGCACCGGCAGAAGCGGCGACCGGTAGACGATGACGAGGATCACGAGCACGGCGACGAGTGCCACGCCGAGCAGGAGCCCGTCGATGCCCGCGAACGCCTCGGTCAGGTCGGCGGTGAAGCCGGCGGGACCCGTCACGTACCCGCTGACACCGTCGGGGAGCGCGTCGTCGACGTCCGCTCGGATGGCCTCGACCGCGTCCCCCGTCTCGGCGTCGGTCGTGAGCGTCGCGACGATCTCGACCGCCTCGCCGTCCTCGCTCGGGATCGCCGGGCTGACGGCCTGGACGTCGTCACGGTCACCGAGCGTCGTCGCGAGGTCGTCCGCGGCGCGCAGGTCCGACGCGCTGAGCCCGCCGTCCTTCGACAGGACGACGATCGCGGGTGCGCCGGACTCCTGGCGGAACTCCCCCGCCCGCTCCTGCACCCTGGTGGCGTCGGCGGAGGCGGGCAGGAACGAGGTCTGGTCGTTGGTGGAGACCTCGGAGATCTTGCCGAAGTAGGGGCCGCCGACGGAGGCGACGGCGAGCCAGGCGACGATGACGAGTGCGGGGAGCACGACACGGAGGAAGCGGGACACGGGTCGAGCGTACCCGATTCGTCAGCATGCTGATTACTAGTTCTCCTGCAACACCCGCCACCGTAGACTGCACCGGTGCACGATGACCCGGACGTCTGGCCACTGGGGCGCCTCCTCGCGGCTGCAGCACGCTCCGTGGAGCGCGACTGGGACGAGCGACTCCGGGCGATCGGGCTGCCCCACGCTGCGGTGATCGTGCTCGACATCCTCATCCGGACCGGACCGACCGGCGCCGACACCCTCGCCCGGACCGCGCGCGTGCAACCGCAGACCATGTCCCGCACGCTCGAACGCATGGAGCGCGACGGCCTGGTCGAGCGCACCGCCCACCCGGCGGACCGGCGCCGCCGGGTCGTCTCGGTGACGGAGCACGGCCGCGAGGCCTGGGACACCGCGCGTCACATCGAACGCGAGGTCCTGCCGGACGACGCGACGCTCCGTGGTGCCCTCACCGCGATCCTGCGCCGCCCCTGAATCATTGCATGTGAAATACATATTGGCGTAGAGTGGGGTGGTCGGCACGGGGCCGGCCCCGATCCCAGGAGCACCGCATGTCCGAACGCCGCGCAGCCCGAGCAGCAGCAGACCGCGCAGCGGCAGACCGTGCCGCGTCCGCCACGGAGCCCCCGGCGCCCCGGCGGCGGAAGCGCCCGTTCCTCGTCGCGCTCATCGCGACCCTCGGCACGCTCGTCGGCATCGCGGCGGTCATCGCCGTGGTCGCGAGCGTGTTCGTCGGCGGCCTCGCCCGCAGCTACGACGCCGGCAAGGACGTCATCGAGGACCCGTTCCCGACCGGCGACCGCCCCGCTGCGACCGCGGGCGCGCAGAACATCCTGCTCCTCGGGTCGGACTCCCGCTCCACCTACGACCCCGACGGTGCCGGCGCCCGGGACATCGGCGGGCGCTCCGACACGCTGATGCTGCTCCACGTCCCCGCGGACCGCAAGGCGGCGTACCTCATGTCGATCATGCGCGACTCGTGGGTCGACGTCCCGGGTCACGGCCCCGCCAAGATCAACGCCGCCTACTCCTGGGGCGGCGTGCCGCTCACCGTGCAGACCGTCGAACAGCTGCTCGACGTGCGCATCGACCACGTCGCCGAGATCGACTTCGAGGGCTTCAAGGACATGACCGACGCGCTCGGGGGCGTGACCGTGCAGTCACCGCAGGCGTTCGAGACCCGCGGCCACTCGTTCGTCGGCGGCGCGAACACACTCGACGGCGACGCCGCCCTGGCCTTCGTCCGCGAGCGGTACGCCTTCGCCGACGCCGACCACACCCGCGTGCGGAACCAGCAGGCCTTCATGCGGGGCGTCGTCGACGGCCTGCTCTCGAAGGACACCGTGACCGACCCGCGCCGCGTCCAGGACTTCGTCTCGGCCACGAGCCGGTACCTGTCAGTGGACGAGGGCCTCGACTTCTCGACCCTGGTCGGCCTGGGCTGGTCCATGCGCGACGTCCGGTCCGACGACCTCGTGACCTTCACCATGCCGACGGCCGGTGGCGGCACCTCCCCGGACGGACAGTCCTACGTCGCCGTGAACACCCTCGCCGTGCAGTCCCTGTCCCAGGCACTGCGCTCCGACGACGTCGAGGGGTGGCTGCAGGCCAACCCGCAGTGACCCGGGAACGAGCGGACGCCCCGTGACCGTGGTCACGGGGCGTCCGCTGTGCGGGTCGGTCGGACCGACCCGGCGATCGGTGTCCGATCAGGCGGGGAGCTCGAGCTTCTGCCCCGCGTAGACGAGGTTCGCGTCGTCGATGGTCGACGTGTTCGCCGCCCAGAGCTTGGTCCAGCCGCCGTCGATCTGCAGCTTCGTCGCGATGGAGTCCAGCGTCTCGCCCTTGGCGATCTCGTAGGTCTTGCCGCTGGTCTTCACCGGCGCGGGCTTGCTCGGCGCGGCCGGTGCGGCGGCCTCGGCCGTGGTGGTCGTCGCCTGCTGCTGCGGAGCGGCCTGCTGCTGGGGCGCCGCCTGCTGCTGCGGGGCCGCCTGCTGCTGCGGCGCGCTCTGCTGCGGAGCCGCCGCCTGCGGAGCCGCCCCCGTGGTGCCGCTCAGCCCGAGCTTAGCGGAGCACGCCGGCCACGCACCCCAGCCCTGCGAGGCGAGGACGCGCTCGGCAACGGCGATCTGCGCCTCGCGGCTCGCCGATGCGGGGTTGCCGGAGCCGCCGTTGGCCTGCCAGGTGCCGAGGTTGAACTGCAGGCCGCCGTAGTAGCCGTTGCCGGTGTTGATGGCCCAGTTGCCGCCGGACTCGCACTGCGCGAGCGCGTCCCAGGTCGAGCCGGGCGCGGCGTTCGCGGGCGCCGCCGCGAGGCCGACACCCGTCGCAGCGATGCCGGCGAAGGCCAGACCACCGACGAGGGTGCGGGTACGGGAAAGCTTCTTCATGGTTGATCGCTCCACCGGGACCACGGGCCGTGGGGTGGCCGCCACTGCCCGTCCCGACCGATCGCGGTCATGTCGTGGGTGCGCCGCCGGGGGCAGTGGTCTCGTGCCGGGGCGCCTCGGTCGGCCACCATAGGAAACTCTTCACCGTTATCAAACCGAGACAAACGGTTCTACCCATCGATGGTATGTCCCCCGCGTCCGTTCCTGTACGCGTCGATCCCCATGGCCGCGGCGGTCGGGACGTACCCGGGTACGCCTCCTTGACAATTCCCTGGCAATGACGGACGGGAGGCACGGGTCGGGCCCGCACCGCGCCTCCTGTCCGGCCGCGGTCACCTCCGGGACAGCAGCGTGACCGCCTCCAGGTGACCCGTCTGCGGGAACATGTCGAGCACGCGCGCTCGTCGCAACCGGAACGACGGCATGCGGGCGAGGTCCTTCGCCAACGTGACCGGGTTGCAGCTGGAGTAGACGACGTGCTCGACGTCGGACGTCTCGAGCCACCCCGAGAGCCGCTCGCCGATGCCCCGCCGCGGCGGGTTCACCACGACGAGCTCGGGCGTGGCCCCGGGCCGCGTGCGGAGCGCGTGCTCGGTCGCGTCGTCCGCTGCGAACCGCACGCCCTCGAGCCCGGCCTCCCGGGCGGATTGCTTCGCCGACCGGATCGCCTCCTTGCTCGTCTCGATGCCCGTGACCGCACGACCCGGTCGTGCCGCGTGCAAGGCGAAGCCACCCACACCGCAGTAGAGGTCCCAGAGGGAGGTCGGCGCGACCTCGTCGATCCACGCAGACGCCTGGGCGTAGAGCTCGGTCGCGACCGCGGTGTTCGTCTGGAAGAAGCTCTGCGGGCGCAGGTGCATCGTGACCGGACCGACGCGCATCGGCAGCGTCGCACGTTCCGAGAGCACGACCTCGCGATCACCCTCGGTCACCGCCTTGTGCTCCGGCAGCAGGTTCGCGGTCACGACCACCGCCTCCGGGAGCACCTGTCCGAGCAGCCCGAGGTGGTCCCGCAGCCGCGGCAGCTGCCCCTCGGAACGCAGGACGAACCGGACCATGAGCTCACCGTCGGGCGACTCGGTGACGAGCACGTACTTCAGCTCGCCCCGACGGGCCGCGACGTCGTACGGGACGAGCCGGGCGTCGGCGACGAACTGCGCCAGGACCGGCAGCGCCCGGCGGATCCCCGGCGTGCAGATGCCGCAGTGCCGCAGGTCGACACCCCGCTGGCGGTGGTCGAGGATCCCGACCGTCGGTCGCTGTACCGTCCCGCCGACGACCATCTTCGCCTTGTTGCGGTACCCGGACTCCGCACTCGTGACGGCCGGCAACCACTCGACGGCCGCCGGGCCACCCGATGCCTCGACGGCGTCACGCAGCAACTCCCGCGTGCGGATCTCCTTGTCGAGCACCTGCTCGGCGTACGGCTGTCCCATGAGCGTGCACGAGCGGCACACCCCGCGGTCGAAGTAGTCGCACTGCATGGCCGGGTCAGGATACGGCAGGAGCGTCCTCCCCCGGCGCGAGCCAGCGCGCCCACGCACGCTTGCTGCGCTGGTCCGCCGACCGGGCGAGTGCGATCACCTCGGCGGGATCCGCAGCGGTCGCCGCCTCGATCGCCCGGCACCAGGACTCGGGATCATCGGAGGCGAGGAAGCGGTCATCGGGGTAGAGGTCACCGATGCTGGACCCCGCGGGCCCGACGGCGGGTGTCCCGAGCTCGAGCGCCCGGATCGCCACGCCGGACTGGAAGAACCGCTTGTACGGGACGAGGACCACGTCCGCGGTGGCCATGAGCTCGTCGAGGCGTTCCTCGGGGACGAACCCGTCCGTCACGTCCCACCCCGGAACGGTCGGCCATCGTCGCCCCACGACCTCGAGCCGATGCGTCGCGCCGAGCCGCCGACCGACGGCCGCCAGCAGGTCGAGGTCCCGGTCCGGCTTGTACTGACCGAGCACCCGGACGACCGGACGTCCTGGTCCCCCGGCCGCCGGGACGGCGTCGACGGCCCGCGGGACGACCGGGTGGGGCAGCACGTCCGGGGCTTCGCCGGGGCACTCGGCCCGCAGCGTCCGGTCGGCCGTCGCACTGTGCACGATGAACCGGACGGCCCTGCCCAGCCGGCCGACGCGGCGCGCGAGCACACCGTAGCCACGAGCGTGGACCAGCGGTCGGGGGTCGTGCATGACGAGCGCCACGTCGACACCTCGGCCGAGCACGCACCGGAGGAGCGGTCGGTCGAGGTGCCCCAGCACAGGCCACGTCACCACGACGCGCGCGTCGGTGCGCCGAGCGGTGCGCCGGACCGACCAGAGCGCGGCGACGTACCGCCGGATCCAGCCGAGGGCGGACCCGCCCGCGGTGCTCGGCTCGTCCACCCGCACAACGGACACGGCACCGCCGGCGTGCGCGAGCGCTCCGGCGAGACCGCGCGTGTAGTGCTCGAGCGCGCCACCGAGGGTGTTCACCACCACGACGTCACGGTTGCACCGGGCTCGGCGGCCGCGAACGCCGTGCAGCCACGCATCCGCGACGAGCCGTCCGTCCTGCTCCGGCAGGTCCGCGTGGACCCGAGAACGATGGAGGGGCGCTCGCAGGGCGCGCACGAGCGACCGGGCGAGACGATCCGGGAACGAGGACCCACGGTGGTCGACCACCTCATGACCGTGGGCCTGCAGCCAGTCGGCGAGCCCGGTCTGGTCCGTCGTCACCACCGTCAGCCCCGCGGCGAGCGCCTCCTTGATCGGCAGCCCGACCTGCTCCTTCCAGCGCCCGTCGGGGACGGACGGTGCGACCAGGACCGTGGCGCTCCGCAGCACCTCGCCGGCCTCTGCGTGGGGCAGGCGACCGGTGACACGTCGCGATCCGGGTGCCGCCGCGGCCCAGGCGGTCGCTTCGGCCTCGAGCGGGCCCGGACCGACCATCACCAGACGAGCACCGGGCAGCGTGTCCTCGACCGCGGGCCACGCGGCCATGAGCGCGCGCACACCCTTCCGCTCCTCCATCGCGCCGACGAAGACGCACGTGAGCGGCACCGCGGCCGTGACGGCGCGGGCCGGTGCCGGCAGCTCCAGGCCGACCGTGTGTTCGATGCCGCGAACGAACGGGAGCTGCTCGTACGTGCTCCGGGATGCTGCGGTCGCGAACGCGATGCGGTCGAGCGTCAGACGTGCGACCGCCCCGACGAGGACGGCGGCCGCGGCGACGAGCCGACGCGGGGCGCCGCGGCGCCCACCGACGAGCGTCGCCAGGTCGTTGTTCTCCATCGCGTAGGTCACCACCCGGTGTCGCCGTCCGCGCAGGAGACCGGCGACCTTGAAGCCACCGGCGAGCAGGGCGTGCTTCGGCCAGAACCGGATCCAGAGCGGCTCGGGCACCTCGAGCGTCGTCGCCGGCGTCGAGAGGAAACGGCGGAGGGCGCCCGGGATGCCGACCCGTCGGATCCCCTCGGTGAGGGCGGTTCCGGGGAGGTCGTAGTTCGTGTCGAGGTACAGCAGCTCGGCCGGGGTTCCGAGGCGGTGCCGCTCGATGTGGACGGCACGGAGTTCGGGCACGATGCGCACGCTGTCGACGCTCATGCGCTGATCGCCCGCAGTTCGGCCGGCTGGACCTCGGCGTCGATGGCGCGCTCGTAGTCCGCGCAGACAGCGGCCCACGTGTAGGCCGAGCGCGCCCGGCCGCGCACCCGGTCCCGGAGCGCACGCTGCTCGTCCGGGTCCTCCAGCAACGCCGTGACGGCTGCGGCGACCGACTCCGGGTCGGGTTGCACGAAACGGGTACCGGTGCCGCGGAGCACCTCGCGGTTGTAGACGGTGTCCCGCGCGATCGTCGGCGCCCCGAGGTGCATGGCCTGCACGAGCGCCGGGTTGGTGCCGCCGACGCTGTGCCCGTGGAAGTACGCGCCGGCGTGCTGCCAGAGCGCGAACAGGCGGTCGTCGTCGGCGACGTGTCCGAGCCAGTGCACGTCCGGGTTCGCCGCCGACAGCGACCGCGCCTGCTCGTCGAGCTCTCCGCCGTAGCCCGTCGAGCCGACGATGACGACCGGGTGCCGCCGGGCGATCCGCTCGGCTGCGCGCAGGAACTCCGGGACGGTGTTCTCCGGCACGAACCGTGCGACGACGAGGGCGTACGGCCGACCGGCGAGGTGCACGTCGTCGGCGTGGAGCGACAGGTCAGGGGCTTCGGTGCCGCCGTACGGGATCATCACGCCCGTGCGGCCGAAGGTCCGACGCCAGTAGTCGCCGATCGCGTCCGCGTCGAACACGAGCCGGTCGGCGAAGCGTGCCGTCATGCGGGCCCCCGTGCGGAAGACGGCCCGGGCCAGACGCCCCCACTTCGCGCGCTCCCACTCGATCCCGTCGACGTTGACCACCGTGGGGATCCCGGCGAGCCGCAGCAGGGGCAGCCAGTAACCGTTCGCGCAGTTCATCACGAGTGCGACGTCCGGACGACGACGGATCGTGTCGAGCACCGCGGTCAGGCCGTAGGTGAGCGTCGACAGCGCCCTGGACTCGAGACCGCGGGTCGTCCGGCGCGTGATGCGCGGGTCCAGCGAGGGGTCGTCCGCTCGTTCCTGCCCTGGGCGTCCGTACACGGTGACGTCCCAGCCCTGGTCCGCGAGGGACGGGGCGAGGTGCCGCACCGCGGTCTCGAACCCGCCGTAGTACGACGGGTAGCCCCGCGTCCCGATGATCGCGACGTGCTTCGCCATGGCCACTCCCTGCGTTGAACCAACACCTGCAATGAAATACTACATTGCAGTGTGGGGTTCCGGAAGGGTGTGGTCAGGCGGTCGCGTCCCGGGTGGTGGTGGGGATCCGGTACACCGACGTGGTGGCCGTGCAGAACAGCGTGCTGCCGTCGGGTCCCCCGAAGCACAGGTTGGACACGACCTCGGGGACCGGGACGTGCCCGATGCGGGTGCCGTCCGGCGCGAAGACCAGCACGCCCGTGCGCGACGAGGACCAGACGTTGCCGTGCTCGTCGACCCGGATGCCGTCGGGGACGCCGGCGTCCGGGTCGAGCCGGACGAACACGCGCCCGTTCTTCACGCGGACGCCGTCGCGGTCGTACACGCGGATGACCGGCTCGTCGAGCGACGAGCTCGCGACGTACAGCAGACGCTCGGACGGGTCGAACGCCAGCCCGTTCGGCTCGTCGACGTCGATCACGACCGGCTGCAGGCCACGGCCGTCGGGCCCGCAGCGGAACACCCAGTGGTCTCCGTACTCACGCACACCGGGGTGCCCCTCGCGCGGCTGGGTGATGCCGTAGGCGGGATCGGTGAACCACACGCTGCCGTCCCGCGCCACCACGACGTCGTTCGGCGAGTTCAGGTGTCCCCCGGCCCACCCGTCGACGATCGGCGTGACGACGCCGTCCCGGTCCCGCTCGACCCGGCGCCGCCCGTGGGAGCACTGCACCACGCTGCCGTCCCGGTCGAGCGTGCGCCCGTTGGTGAACTCGACGCCCGTCGCGTACGTCGTCACCTCGCCGGTCGCGTGCTCCCACTGCAGGATGCGGTCGCCGGGGATGTCGGACCAGCGGAGGGTCTGCGAGGACGGGATCCAGCAGGGCCCCTCGGCCCAGGTGCTGCCCGTCGCGACGCGCTCCAGGGCGTCCGGATCGGGGACGAGGTCGGTGAGGTCCATGCGTTCTCCTTCGAACACGGCCGGGGTTCGGATCGTACCGTCAGGTCCGGTCGACGATCTCCTGCATCGCGGCGGCGGCACCCCGCGCGTCCCCCGCCACGACGGCGCGGACGAGGTCGACGTGCAGCCGGACGTCGTGTGCGTCGGGCCCGATGCCCGCCCGCTCGTCGAGGGCACGGCCGAGCACGCGGCCCAGCCGGACGAACAGCGTGTTGCCACTGAGGTCCAGCACCGCGCGGTGCAGGTCCCGGTCGGCCTGGAGGAACGTGGCCGCGTCACCGGGACCGGTGGCGGTGGTGAGGCGCTCGGCGGCGGCGAGCAGCGCCTCCCGTCCGTCCGTGGCGCGGGCCGACACGCGTTCCGCTGCCGCCGCGGCGGCCGCGGGTTCGACCGCGCGACGGAGCGCTCGGAGGTCCGCGAGCGCGGCGGCGCGGTCCGGGCCGGCGAGACGCCACCCGATCACGCGCGGGTCGAGCACGTCCCACTCCGTCTCGGGCTGGACGGTCACGCCGACGCGGCGGCGCGCGGCGAGGAGCCCGAGGCCGACGAGGACACGGACGGCCTCGCGGACGATGCTGCGGCTCGCCTGCGTGCGACCCACCAGTCCGTCGATGCTGACCGTGTGGCCGGGCTCGAGCGTGCCGCCCGTCACCGCGGTGCCGAGTTCGTCGAGCACCCGGTCGAAGATCACCGCTGCGACACCGGGCTGATCACGAGCTCGTCCACGCGCACGTGGGACGGTGACCCGAGGACGAACGCCACGGACCGGGCGACGTCGACCGGCTGCAGCATCACCCGGCGGGCGGCCGCGTCGGGGACGACCGGGCGCTGGTCGAGGAAGTCCGTCGCCACGTCGCCCGGGCAGAGGTGGGTCGCGCGGACACCGTGCTCGGCCTCCTGCTGGTTGAGCGTGCGCACGACGGAACCGAGCGCCGTCTTCGACGCCGAGTAGGCCACCCCGGCTCCGGGCTGGAAGGACCAGCCCGCGTAGGAGGACACGACGACGACCACGCCACCGACCGCCCGGAGGGCCGGGAGCGCGGCGTCGACGACCGTGACGACCGCGGTGAGGTTCGTGTCGACGATCGCACGGAAGTCGTCGAGCGACTGGTCGTCCCACCGCCGGGCCGGACGGTTGAGCCCGGCAGCCAGGACGAGTCCGTCGATACGGCCGTGGTCGCGCAGCAGGGCGTCGCGGGCGGCGACGACCGCCGCGGGGTCGCCGGCGTCGAGGGGCAGGACCGCGGCCGTGCCGCCGGCGGCGTGCACACGTGCCGCCACCTGCTCGAGGCGGTCGACCCGGCGCCCGCTGAGGGCGACCGTCCAACCGTCGGCCGCGGCGGTGAGCGCCGTCGCCTCACCCATGCCGCTCCCGCCGCCGGTGATCCAGAGCACTCGCTTCGTCGCCATGCGGCAATAGTATGCCTATTGATGACGCCGACGTCCTCGGCGTCCCGACGACGGGAGCGACGATGCACCTCGACCTGACCGACCGCGTGGTGGTGGTGACCGGAGCCGCGCGCGGCATCGGGCGCACCCTCGCCGAGCGCTTCGCCACCGAGGGCTGCCGGGTCGTCGCCCTCGACCTGGCGTTCCCGGAGCCGCAGGACGGCGTGGACCAGGTGGTCGGCGACGTCGCCGACCCGGTGTCCGTCCGCGGCGCCGTCGACACCGTGGTCCAGCGGCACGGGACCGTGGACGTGCTCGTCAACAACGCCGGCATCAACGTCGAGGGACTCGTCGACGACCTCGAGTGGGACGCGTGGCGGCGCTGCATGGACGTCAACCTGGGCGGGACGTTCCTCGTGAGCCAGGCGGTGGCGCCGGTGATGCGGGCAGCCGGCCGCGGGCGGATCATCAACGCGGCGTCGTTCGCGGCGATCGTGCCGAGCGTCGGCAGCGCGGCGTACGCGGCGTCGAAGTCGGCGGTGGTCGCGTTCACCCGGGTGCTCGCGTCCGAGCTCGGACCGTGGGGGATCACGGTGAACGCGTACGCGCCCGGGATGGTGCCGACCGCCATGAACGGCTTCGCGACCATGCCGGTCGACCAGCAGGAGCGACTGCTCGACACGCTGTCGCTGCGCAGGTGGGAGACCGCGGACGACGTCGCGGACCTGCTCGTGTTCCTGGCGAGTGATGCCTCCGCGTACATCACGGGCACGTTGCTCGACGTGTCCGGCGGCAAGCTCGCTACGCAGATCCCGGCCAGGGCGCACGGTCGGTGACACACGACGGCGTGCGGACGAGCAGAGTGGTGGAGGGAGTCTGGCCCGCCGTGCGTCTTCCTGTCCACGCACACAGGGTTTCCCCATCCCGCGCTCCGTAGTCTGTGAGGACCCAGTGAGCCGGACTGCTGCCCGACCCCGAGGAGGTGCCCGATGGTCATCGTCCTCATCGCGTTCGCGGCCCTCGCCCTGATCGTTCCCGCTCTCACCCCCCTGCTCGGCCGACGCGTCTTCTACGCGGCCGCCCTGGCACCCGCAGCCGCCGCGGTCGTCACGGCGCTGCAGACGGACCAGGCGCTGCACGGCGGCGTGACGGAGCGGTGGCGGTGGGTCCCGCAGCTCGACCTCGCGATCGCCCTGCGCATGGACGCACTGTCCTGGGTGCTCGCCCTCGTCGTCTCCGTGGTCGGCGCGCTCGTGCTCGTCTACTGCGCGTCCTACTTCGAGGAGCGCGAGGTCGGCCTCGGCCGGTTCGCGTCGGTCCTCACCGCCTTCGCCGGGTCGATGTACGGGCTCGTGGTCGCCGACGACGTGATCGTGCTCTTCGTCCTGTGGGAGGCCACGACGGTCTTCTCGTACCTGCTCATCGGCCACGACGCCGTGAAGCGGGCGAGCCGGGCGGCCGCCATGCAGGCCCTCGTCGTCACCACGGCCGGCGGACTCGCGATGCTGGCGGGGCTCGTGATGCTGTCCGTCGCCGCGGGCACCACGTCGCTGTCCGGGATCATCGACAGCGCTCCCGCACTCGTCGCGCTGCCCGGGCCGCTCGTCACCGTGTCCGTCGTGCTCGTGCTGCTCGGGGCGCTGACGAAGTCGGCGATCGTCCCGTTCCACTTCTGGCTCCCGGCCGCCATGGCCGCCCCCACCCCGGTCAGCGCGTACCTGCACGCGGCCGCGATGGTGAAGGCCGGGATCTACCTCGTCGCCCGGCTCGCCCCGGCGTTCGCGCTGCTCGACGGATGGCGTGGGACGGTGACGCTGCTCGGGGTGCTCGGGATGGTCATCGGCGGGTACCGGGCCCTGCGGCAGACCGACCTCAAGCTGCTGCTGGCGTACGGCACGGTCGCCCAGCTGGGCTTCCTCGTGCTCGCCGCCGGCTGGGGGACACCGGAGATCGCACTGGGCGGCATCGCGCTGCTCGTGGCGCACGCCACGTTCAAGTCGACGCTGTTCCTGGTGGTCGGCGCGATCGACCACGTCACCGGGACCCGTGACCTCGACCGCCTCAGCGGGCTCGGGCGGCGGCTGCCGTGGCTCGTGGTCGTCGCCGTGCTCGCGTTGGCGTCCATGGCCGGGATCCCGCCAACCGTCGGCTTCGTGGCGAAGGAGGCCGCCCTCACCGGGTTCGTCGAGGCCCTGCACGGTCCGGACGCCGCCTGGGCGTGGTTCGCCCTCGTGGGGGTGACCGCGGGGTCGGTCCTCACCGTCGCGTACTCCCTGCGGTTCCTGTGGGGCGCGTTCGCGCGCAAGCCCGGGGTGGCGCAGACGGAACCGCACGCGTTGCACGGTCTCGGTGTCGTGCCGTCCGTGCTCGCCCTGACCGGTCTGGCGCTGGGGCTCCTGACGCCGGTCGTCGCGCACGGCATCGAGCCGGCCGCGGCCGCCGCAGCACTGCCGGGCGGTGCCGAGGTCCCGCACCTGGCGCTCTGGCACGGGCTCGAGCCGGCACTCGGCCTCTCCGCGGTCACGCTCGTCGGCGGGCTCGCGCTCTTCGCGCTGCGCCGCCCGGTCGAGGCCCTGCAGCACCGGCTCGCGGGCTTCCCGAGCGCCTCGGGCGTCTACCGCCACCTCATGCGCGGGCTCGACCGGTTCGCCACGGGCCTCACCGCCGGGGTCCAGCGCGGCTCGCTGCCCTACTACCTCACGGTGATCCTGTCCGTGTTCGTCGCCGGCGCGCTCGTGAACCTCGTGCTCGGTGGCCCCTGGGAGTTCCACCTGCGGTTCGCCGACTCGTGGGGCCAGATCCCCGTCGTGGTCGTCATGAGCGTCGGGGCCATCGCCGTGCTCACGGCCAAGACCCGGTTCGCGGCCGCCGTGCTGGTCGGCGTGACCGGGTACGGCATGTCCGTCCTGTTCGTCCTGCACGGCGCGGTCGACCTCGCGCTGACCCAGCTCGTGGTCGAGACCGTCACGCTGATCGCCTTCGTGCTCGTGCTCCGACGGCTGCCCCCGCGGATCGCCACCGCGAACCCCTCGCGGTTCCGGATCGTGCGGGCGCTCTTCGCGGCCCTCGCCGGTGTGACCCTCGCCATCGTGGTGATCGTCGCCGCGTCGTCCCGGACCGCCGAGCCACTGTGGCCCGACCTGCCGGCGCTGACGAGCTCCTTCGGGCACGGGCTCAACGTCGTGAACGTCGCCCTGGTCGACCTGCGCGGCTGGGACACCCTCGGCGAACTGACGGTCGTCGTCGCCGCAGCGACCGGCGTCGCGAGCCTGATCTTCGTCAACTCACGAGAGGACACGCTCCCCCGCCTGCGTGACATGCCGGCGACGATGACGAACGACGAGCATCGTGCCGACGGCGAGCCGCGCGCCTGGCTCCCGACGAGCGCCGCCATCCCGACCGGCCGTTCGGCCCTGCTCGACGTCGTGGTGCGGCTGCTCTACCACGGCCTCATCGTCCTGTCGCTGTACCTGCTGTTCGCCGGGCACAACGCGGCAGGCGGTGGCTTCGCGGGCGGCCTCGTCGCCGGCATCGCCCTCGCCGCCCGGTACCTCGCCGGGGGGCCCGCAGAGCTCGGTGCCGCGGCTCCGGTGCGGGCCGGGCGGCTCCTCGGGCTCGGCGTGGCCACGGCGGTGGTGACCGCGCTGGTCCCGATGTTCTTCGGGCAGGAAGCGCTGTACTCCGAGTTCTTCGAGGCGACCGTCCCGGTCCTCGGACACGTGGAGTTCGTCACCGCGACGTTCTTCGACATCGGGGTCTACCTCGTCGTCATCGGCCTCGTGCTCGACGTCCTCCGCAGCCTCGGGGCCGAGGTCGACCGGCAGCGCCTCGAGGACTCGTCCGTCCCGGTCGGCGACACGACGGAGTCCTCGCACCACGACAACATCCGCGCCACGACCCCCGAGGGGAGCGCCACGTGACCATCACCCTCGTCCTCGTGATCGCGATGGCGGTCCTGTTCTCCTGCGGGGTCTACCTGCTCCTCGAACGCTCGCTCACCCGCATGCTGCTCGGGTTCCTGCTCCTCGGCAACGCCCTCAACCTGCTGCTGCTCACCATGTCCGGTGCCGCGGGCAAGCCCCCGATCGGCAAGTCGGCCGAGGGCATCACCGACCCGCTCCCCCAGGCCTTCGCGCTCACCGCGATCGTCATCACCTTCGCGGTCAGCGCCTTCCTGCTCGCGCTCATCCACCGCTCGTGGAAGCTCTCCCGCGCGGACGAGGTCGAGGTCGACGAGGCGGACGTCGCGATCGGCAAGGACCGCGATCCCGAGGACGACGACCCGGAGATCGACACCGACGCAGAATCCGCTCAGCAGGAGGAGAACGCCCGATGACCTGGCTCGTCCCGCTCCTCGTCCTCGTCCCGCTGCTCGGCGCGGCCGTGGCTCTCGGTCTGCTGCGGCACCAGAAGCTCCAGCGCGCGATCACGGTGGCCGTGCTCGCCGTCGCGGTCGTCGTCGCCGCGACCCTGATGGTCCTGGTGGACCAGCACGGCACGATCGTCGTGCAGGTCGGCGGCTGGCAGGCACCGTACGGCATCTCGCTCGTGGTGGACCGCCTGAGCGCGCTGCTCCTCACGGTCAGCGCGAGCGTGCTCCTGCTCGTCCTGCTCTTCTCCATCGGGCAGGGCCTGGCGGACGACGACGCGGACGCGCCGGTCACGATCTTCTACCCGACCTACCTCGTCCTCGCCGCCGGCGTGCTCGACTCGTTCATGGCGGGTGACCTGTTCAACCTCTACGTCGCGTTCGAGATGCTCCTCGTCGCCTCGTACGTGCTCATCACCGTCGGGGGCAGTGAGCAGCGGGTCCGCGCCGGCACGACGTACATCGTGACGAGCCTCATCGCGTCGGCGATCTTCCTCGCCGCCATCGGGCTGGTCTACGGCGCCACCGGGACCGTGAACATCGCGCAGATCTCCGAGCGGGTCGCCGACCTGCCGGAGCACGTCCAGCTGCTCCTGCACACGATGCTGCTCATCGGGTTCGGCATCAAGGCCGCGGTGTTCCCGCTCGCGTTCTGGCTGCCCGACTCCTACCCGACCGCACCGGCTCCGGTCACGGCGGTCTTCGCGGGCCTGCTGACGAAGGTGGGCATCTACGCGATCATCCGGCTCGAGACCGTCATCTTCCCCCGACCACAGCTCAACACGGTCCTGCTCGTGGTGGCCGCCCTGACGATGCTCGTGGGGGTACTCGGCGCCGTGTCCCAGACGGACGTGAAACGACTGCTCTCGTTCACGCTCATCAGCCACATCGGTTTCATGGTCATGGGTGTCGGCCTGGGGTCCGTCGTGGGCACGGCCGCAGCCGTCTTCTACACCGTGCACCACATCGTCGTGCAGACGACGCTGTTCCTCGTCTCGGGACTGATGGAACGGGTCGGCGGGACCACGTCCACCCGGTCGTTGGGCGGACTGTTGAAGGCCGCGCCCCTGCTCGCGGCGCTCTACCTGGTGCCCGCCTTCAACCTGGGCGGCATCCCGCCGTTCTCCGGGTTCATCGGCAAGCTCGGCCTCTTCCGCGCAGCCGCCCTGGACGGCTCCCCGATGGCCTACGTGACGATCGCCGCGGGGGTCGTGACGAGCCTCCTGACCCTGTACGCGCTCATGCGTGTGTGGGACGCCGCGTTCTGGCGGCCGAAGCCCGCCGCCGAGCCGGCGGCGCCGCACGCCAGCGTGGCCGAGCCCCACGCGCACCTGCGGTCGCCGGAACCGGCGCCGCTGACGGTGTCTGAGGACACCGGCGAGGCGTACCACCCGGGAGGCTCGGCGACCGTCACCGACGCCGCTCACGCGGCCAGCGCCTCCCGTCCGGCCACCGGCGAGCACCGGGCCGGTGACGCGCCGGAGCCCGCCCGGTTGCCCCGCATGCTCGTCGGCGTCACGACCGTCGCGGTCCTCGGCTCCGTCGCCCTGACCGTCGTCGCCGGTCCGCTCTACGGTTACGCCACCCGGGCCGCCGAGTCGCTGGAGTCACCGGACCGCTACGTCCAGGCCGTGCTGGGGGACGCGCGATGAGCGACACCCGGCGGTTCACGAACGCACGACGGATCGCCGTCGCGTGGCGGTACGACGTCCCCCTGGTCCTCGGGCTCACCGTGCTGTGGTCGATGCTCTGGGGGTCCTGGACGCCGCTGACGCTGCTCTGCGGGATCGTGGTCGCGCTGCTGGTGACGCAGGCACTCCCGCTCCCGCCGGTCCCGCTGTCCGCGCGCTTCTCGGTGCCCTGGTTCCTCTGGTTCCTGGTGGTGTGGTCCGGACTCGTCGTGACCGCCTCGTTCAAGGTCGCCTGGGTCGCGTTCCGTCCGCGAGGGGTCCGGCGCAGCTCCATCCTCCTCGTGCAGCTGCACACGACGTCGGAGATGACCTTCACGCTCGCGACCCTGGCGGTGTCGCTGGTCCCCGGGTCGTACGTGGCCGACGTGGACCTCCCCCGCCGGCGGCTGCTGCTGCACGTGCTCGACACCGAACGGAGCGACCAGGTGGACGCGGAACGACGCATCGCCCTGCGGATCGAGGCACTCATCATCCGGGCACTCGGATCGAAGCACGACCTCTCCGAACTCGCCGAGCCCCTGCCGGAGGTGACCCGGTGAGCGCCGCGGTCGTCGTCTTCGCCGTCGGGATCGCCCTGGTCCTGCTGTTGCTCGGAGCCGCGCTGGCCCTGGCGGTCGGTCGGATCGTCCGTGGTCCGACCATCCTCGACCGGATGATCGGCTCCGACATGGTCCTGACGACCGTGCTCGTCGTGATCGCCGCGGCGATGGTGCTCCGGCAGGACCTGACCGGGATCCCCGTCCTCGTGGTGATCGCCGCGACGAGCGTGTTCGCGACCATCGCCGTCGCCCGCGCCGTCACCCCCTCGTCGGATCCGTCGGACGACGGCGTCGACGCCACCACGCCGGAACACGCGTCGGAGCAGGAGGCCCGAGGATGATCGACCTCATCGAGACCTTCCTGGACACTGCTGGCGTCCGGGCCTGGATCGCGCTCGCGCTGCTGCTCGTGGGGGCCGTGCTCTCACTCGGCGCCGGCGTCGGCATCGTCCGGTTCCCCGACCCGCTCGTCCGGCTGCACGCGATGGCGAAGCCGCAGGTGCTGGGGCTCGCGTTCGCGCTCGCGGCGATCGTCGTCGCGGTGTGGACCTGGGCGGCGCTCTGGCTGGTGCTGCCGGTCATGGTGTTCCAGCTGTTCCTGGTGCCGGTGTCGACACACATGATCGCCCGCGCGGGCCTGCGCTCGGGGGACTACCGCCACGAGGACCTGCTCGTCGACGACACGGAGTGACGTCCGGGCCGGGCGGCACGGCCGGCCGGCGCCGACGCGGAACGACACGACCGCTGTCGTTCGACGTCGGACCTGTCGTTCGAGAGCGGCGCCCGCGCAGCAGCGACCGTTGCGCGTGCAACCAACGACACGACCGCCGTCGTACGACGTCGGATCCGTCGTTCGACAGCGGCGCCCGCGCCGACGGCGATCAGCCCCGACGGGCCGACCGCTCGAGCGCCAGGTTGGCCAGCGCGGACACCACGACGATCGCCGCCGCGACCGCGGGCAGCAGCATCGCGGCCGCCGTGCCCTGCTGCTCGGCCACCTCACCGGTCACGGCCGAGGCGATCGACTGCCCGACGATCACCGCGGAACCGAGGATCGTCATGGTCGTCGCCGAGCGGCCGACCGGGGAGCGGTCCGAGCCCAGTGAGTACTGGGCGACGAGCGTGGGACCGATCCCGACGCCCATCACCGCGAGCACGACGGCCGCGGCGACGACCGAGTCGGCACGGGCGAACGCGACGGCGCCGGCGAGCAGGACGACGCCGAACACGAGCCAGCGCCACCCGAGTGCGAACCGTGGCGAGAACGCCGCCGACCCGAGCGCCAGCCCGGCGGACCCGATGCCCATGAGGCCGTAGAGGACGCCGGCCTGCGAGGCCTCACCGTGCGTCTCCATGAACGCAGTCAGCGACGTGAGCGTCGAGCCGAAGAAGAGCCCGACCCCGAGGATGCCGGCGACCACGACCACCAGCCGAGGGCGGAGCAGCTCACGGGCCGGTGCCTGGGCGACGGACTCGTGCTGGGCGAGCGCGAGCCGCCCGGTCGGGTGCAGCGCGAACGCCGTGACGAACACGAACGTGAGTGCCGATGCCCCGGCGACGGCGACCCACGGTGCGATCGCACTCGCGAGGACGCCGACGAGGAACGGACCGATGATGAACACCGTCTCGTCGGCCGCGGACTCGTAGGCCATCGTGCCGCTGAGCACCTTCTCGTGGCGCTCGGGCGCCATCCGCTGCCGGATGATGGCGACCAGGCGGGTCCGGGACATCGGGGCGACCTGCGGTGCCGAGGCGCCGATGCAGAACGACATGGCCAGGACGGCGAGGTCCGGCGCGGCGCTGTCGACGACGAACGGCAGGGCTCCGAGCAGCACGGCGTTGACGAGTCCGACGGGCACGAGCACCTTCCGCTGCCCGAGCCGGTCCGCCGCCGCGCCCACCATGGGGCCGAAGATCGCCGAACCGATGCCGACCGACGCGGAGTTGATGCCGCCGAGGGCGACCGAGTCGCGCGAGGCGACGACGAGGGTGAGCACGCCGACGACCATCATCGCGAACGGGAGCCGGGCGACGAACGCGATCGGGAAGTACCACCGACCGGCGTGCGCGATGAGTGATGGTTGCCGTGCCTGGAGCATGTGGGGGTGTGCCTTCTCGGCCCGACCGTCCGAGCGGCGGGCCCGTTGGGGTGCCGCCGCTGTCCGTCGACCCGCTGGGCGCGTTCCGACGGCCGGTAGATACACACTGCGTGTTCTGCTTGCCCACACAGGGTAGCAAGCGGCTCCGGGCGGTAACGCTTCGTCACCGGCGGTCAGGGCGGCCGGTGCGCCACCTATCGTGGCGCGCATGGAGCAGCGACGGACGGGACGCACAGGGGCGCTCGTCAGCGCACTCACGCTCGGCACGCGGAGCCTGGCGGGGGTCGCGGCCCGGGACGCGGACGATGCCGTGCGACTGGTGCACGAAGCGTTCGGTCGGGGGATCACGGCGGTGGACGTGTCCGATGCGGACGGGTCCGGCCTCGCCGAGACCGTCGTCGGGGCGGCGCTCGCCGGGCGTCGTGACGACGTGTTCGTGTCCGTCCGGTTCGGCGACCCGGTCGACGACGACCCGGCGCACCGCGGCACGGGTCGCCGGTGGATGTTCCGCGCGGTGGAACGCAGCCTGGAGCGGCTCGGGGTCGACGTGATCGACCTGTACCAGCCGGCGCACCCGGACCCGGCGACGAGTCTGGACGAGACGCTCGACGCTCTGGCGGACCTGGTCGCGCAGGGCAAGATCCGGGCGTTCGGGATCCCCGGGTTCCCGGCCGAGGAGCTCGTCGAGGCCCAGTGGCTCCGGTCGGGCACCAAGAGCCCGACCGCGACGCACGTGCCGTACTCGATCCTCACGCGGACGGCGGAGCGGACGGTGTTCCCGGTCGCGCGTCGGTTCGGACTCGGGGCCTTCGCCGCTGCTCCGCTCGCGGGTGGCTGGTTGGCCGGCGCGTACCGCGGCGGCACGGTGCAGCCGCGGTCACCGCGGACGACCGACGAACCGGCGGTCTACGACATCGGGTCCCCTCGGAACCGGCGGAAGCTCCAGGTCGCCGATGCACTGGGTCGGCTGGCGGACGACGCGGGTCTGACGCTGCTCGAGCTGGCCGTCGGGTTCGCGCTGACGCATCCCGACGTGTCGAGCGTGGTCGTGGGGCCACGGACGGTGTCGCACGTGGACGCGTACGTCCAGGCGGCGGAGGTCCTGCTCGACGACGCACTGCTGGACGCCGTCGACACCGTGGTGCAGCCCGGCACCCACGTCCTGGAGGCGGACACGGGCTTCGCGCTGCCGGCCCTGTCACCGGAGCGACTGCGGGGCCGGGTGCCCTCGGTGGCGCTGCGCTGACCGGGACGACCGGCGCAGGCGTCGCTGGGTCCTGGCCGGGTCAGCGGTACGCGAGCGCGCTGAGCCCGGCGTGCGCGACGATGACCGGCAGGGCGAGCGCGTGCGGGAGTCGGGCTGCCGCTCGCTCGAGGCCGCCGAGCACGGCGTCGAGTGCGTCGTTGCCGGTCGGTGCCGGCCAGTTGGTGGGGACGGGACGGGAGATCTGCTGCTGCACGGTCATGGGTTCTGCCTTCCGGGTGGGAGCCGCTGTCCGACTCGGAATTCAACATATTGCATGACATATTGCATGTCAACCGCTATGCGATCGGTTGTGGACCGGCGTCCGCCCGACGGGAGGCGCGGGGCCAGCCCGCACCGCGCCTCCCGTCCTAGGATCGGAACCATGGTCGAGATCCCGCAGCCGAGACCGACCGACCTGCTGCCCATCGGCGAGGTCGTCCGGCGCACCGGCGTCGCGGCGAGCGCGCTCCACTTCTACGAACGGAAGGGGCTCATCCGCCCCGAGCGCACGACGGGCGGCACCCGCCTGTACCCGCGCCACGTCGAGCGGCGCATCGCGATCATCCAGGTCGCCAAGCGCCTGGGGATCCCACTGGGCGAGGTCGCAGAGCAGTTCGAGACCCTCCCCGACGACCGCATGCCCTCGCTGCGCGACTGGAACCGCTTGAACGAACGGTGGCGCGCTCGGCTGCGGGCCCGTCAGCTGGAGCTCGAGCGCCTGCAGCAGGAGATGACGCAGTGCATCGGGTGCGGCTGCGTGTCGCTCGGGGCCTGCCTGGTGGTGAACCCGGGTGACACCCTGGGCACCGACGGCTCGGGCGCGCGGCGGCTCCTGCCCATCGAGGACGACGCCTAGGACTGGCCGCGCCGCAGCCCGTCGTCGATGCGGGCGAGCACGTCGTACGCGGCCCGGACGTCGTCGGCACGGTGACCCAGTGCAGCGCGGATCGTTCCGGCCCAGTGCGCATGGAGGCGCTCGACGCTGTCGCGCGCCAGGTCGGTCGGGTGCAACTGCACCGTCCGGGCATCGTCGGGGTCCTGGCGGCGCTCGACCATGCCCTTCGCGACGAGGGATCGCAGCGCGACACTGAGGTTGCTCCGCTGCAGGGCGGTGGCGTCGGCCGTGCTGCTCGGCGAGGTGCCCGGGTTCCGGTCGATCCAGCGCATCACGAGCGCCTCGGTGCCGGTGAGCGGGACGATGTCGACCGCGCGCTGGCCGTGCGGATCGATCTCGCGGGCGACGCGCAGGACGACGTCCGCGAGCTCGGCGAGCAGGTCGTCGGACACGTCGGGCATGCCAGCACTGTAGCCCGGTCCACCGATGAGTTATGATTTCATAATTATGACGACGGACACCGGCTCCATCCGCGCGGACATCGCGACACCCACCACCCGGCAGCAGGGCATCACCACCGGTCTGCTGCTCGTGCTCGGCCTGCTCAGCGCCGTCGCACCGTTCGCCACCGACCTCTACCTGCCGGCGTTCCCGCAGATGACGACCGAACTCGCCGCGACCGCCACCACGGTGCAGCTCACCCTCACGGCGTTCCTGGTCGGCGTCACCGCAGGCCAGCTCGTCTTCGGCCCGCTCTCGGACCGGTTCGGACGAGTACCGCCGCTCGTCGCCGGTGCGGCGCTGTGCGTCGTCGCGAGCGCAGCGGCTGTGCTCGCGCCGAACGTCGGGGTGCTCGTCGTCGCGCGGCTGCTGCAGGGACTCGGCGGGGCGGCCGGCATGGTCATCGGACGCGCGGTCATCTCCGACCTCGCGACCGGGAAGCCCGCTGCTCGCGCGTTCTCGCTCATGATGATCGTGGGCGGGGTCGCCCCGGTGGTGGCGCCGCTCCTCGGCGGTCTGCTGACCGGCCCGATCGGGTGGCGCGGCCTGCTCACCATCGTGCTCGGGCTGTCGGTCCTCATGCTCGTGGCCGTGCTCGCCGTCGTGCGCGAGACGCACCTGCGGTCACGGCGTGACGCCCTGCGCGCGGAACGGAGTGCGTCCGGTTCCCCCCTGCGTGCGCTGCGCTCCCGGACCTTCGTCGGCTACACCGCCGTGTTCGGCTTCGCCTTCGCGGTGATGATGGCGTACATCTCGGCGTCACCGTTCCTGTACCAGGACATGCTCGGGCTCGGCACGGTCGGCTACGGGCTCGCGTTCGGCCTGAACGCGCTCGCGCTGATGGGCGTCAGCATCCTGTCCGCGAAGCTCACGGCGACGCGTTCGGTCACCGGGGTGCTCTCCGTCGGGATCGCACTCGTGACGGCGTCGACGGTGGCGTTCGGGCTGCTCGTCGTGACCGGGGCGCCGGTGTCCTGGCTCGCGGTGCCCCTGTTCACCGCCGTCGGGTCGCTCGGGCTCGTGCTCGGGAACGCGACGGCACTGGCGCTCGGGGCCGTGCCGCAGGCCGCCGGGAGCGCATCGGCCGTCCTCGGCGCGCTGCAGTTCGGTCTCGCCGCGCTCGTGTCGCCGCTCGTCAGCATCGGCGGCGAGGGCACGGCAGCCCCGCTCGCGATCGTCATGCTCGCGTCCGCGGTCATCGCCGTCGTCGCGCTGCTGGCGGCCCGGCGCCGCGCGGTCTGACGCGCCGCAGCCGGTGCGGCGGCGTCGGGGCGGCGGCGACGGCAGCGGCGGGCGAGTTTTCGCGCTGAGCGACACCTCACGCGCTCGGCGGCCCGTGAGGTGTCGCCCAGCGCGTGGGCTCGCCGCCCGCCACCGCCCCGCCGTCCGCCAGCGCCCCGCAGCACGCGGCTGCGGCGCAGCACCGGCCGCCCCGCCGCCGTCAGGAGGGTCGGCCCGCCGCCACCCGGGAGCGCAGGAACGGGATCTTCGGCATGAGCCAGTCCACCCACACCACCCGCACCCCCGGTGCCACGGCGAGCGCCCACACGATCGAGGCGAGCGCGTCCGACGGGTAGTGCACGGCGTCGATCGACACCGAGAAGAACACCACCACGATCGCGACGACCCCGAGCGTCAGCGCGAGGCGGTGCCACCGGGTGTCCCGGAGCAACCAGATCACGGCGATCACGAACACCGTGATGTAGACCGTGTGCCCGCTCGGGTACCCGGGGTCCGGCTGCACCGGGAACGGGTGCGGCAACACGGCCACGTCGGGACGCGCCCGGTGCACGATCTCCTTCACCACCGCGGACGGCACCCAGGTGATCGCGATCGTGCCACCGAAGGCGAGCGCCGGACGCAGGTCCCCTGTCCGCCACCAGATGACCGCGACCACGACCACCGTGATGCCGATCGCCGGCCCCGGGCTGATCACGTGGTAGACCCCCGTGGTGAACGCGCCGATGAACCCCGTGTGCAGCCCGTTCAGCGTCTGCGAGAGTCCGAGGTCGACGTCGCCGAGCGTGAGCCCGACGATCGTGATGACGACGACCGCCGCGACGGCCAGCGCCACCGAGGCGAGCGGGTACCGGCTGCGGTCGAGGATCCCGTACCCGTCGGAGACCCCTCGGCGGGGGCGGAGCGCTGCGTCGACCATCCCGCCATCGTCGCAGCCCCGGCTGCGTCCGACGCTCCGCCGCGGATCTGAAAGCACTCAGCGCAGCCGGGTCACCTCAGTCGTCGACGTCGAACACCACGACTCGTGTGCTCGCGCTCCGGATGAACTCCGCGACCGGCTGGTGCTCCGCGTGCGGCAGGTACCCGTCGAGCGCCGCATGGTCACGGAAGCGCACGACGAGCATCCAGTCGAAGCCGCCCTCGAGGCCCTCGCTGCTGACGCTCTCGCCGGATCGCACCGACTCGACGCCCTCGATGCGCGGGAGGTGCTCTCGGCAGAGCGCGTCTGCCTGCGCGGACGACGACCCGCCGTCTCCCCACTCGACCAGGACCACGTGTGTCGTTCCTGCCACGGTTGCTCCTCACGCGGTCGCCACGGTCGGGCGTTCCCGCTGGGTCGAGCCTGGCACGGACTGCCGGGGTGTGACGCAGAAGAGGGCCGGAGCGTCCGCCGAACCCGACGCCCGCGACGGCGTTTCGCGCTGACCGACACGTCACGCGTTCGGCGCCACGTGAGCTGTCGCTCACCGCGTGAACTCGCCGACGGCCACGTTCCGGAACCTGGTTCCGGCGGCGGACGAGCCCGACCGAACCCGACCGGGCCCGAGCCCCGCCCAGGCCCCGGGCCCGAGCGCGGGCCGGGGTCAGACGGGCGCGGCGCCGAGCACGAGGTCCCGCACCTGCGCCGCCGCCCCGAGCGCCACGGCGTCGGTGCCGAGCACCGACTGCGCCAACCGGATCGGGGCACCGCTCACCGGGGGTTCGGCCGCGATGGCTGCGGTGATCGCCGGTTCGAGCAGGTCCCACGACCGGGCGATGCCGCCGCCGATGACGACGGTCGTCACGTCGAGGATCCCCGCCGTGAGCAGCGCCGCACGGGCGATTCCCCAACCGGCCTGCTCGAAGACGGCCGCGGCGTCGGGGTCCCCGGCGCGGACGGCATCGGCGACCTCGCGGGCCGAGACCCGGCGACCGGACCGCTCCGCGTAGCGGTCCGCGATGCCCCGCGCACCGGCGATGGTCTCGAGGTGCCCGACCTGCCCGCACGTGCAGAGCGCGTCGCCGAAGCCCGGCACGTGGCCGATCTCACCGGCGGCACCGCGCGGGCCCGCGAACAGCGACCCGCCGAGCACGAGCGCCCCGCCAACCCCCGTCCCGAGGGTCATCCCGAGCACGTCCGACTCCCCCGCGACGGCACCTGCGGCGACCTCACCGAGCAGGAACGCGTTGACGTCGTTGTCGAGGGTCGCCGGGACGCCGAGGGCTGCACGCACTGCACTGGTCACGCCGTAACCGGCCCAGCCGGTGAACGAGTTACCGGTCACGAGGACCGTACCGGTGGTCGCGTCGACCACGCCGGCCGCCCCCACCCCGACACCCGCCAAGGAGGCGCGGTGCCGGCCGAGCAGGTCCGTCACCGCCGCGACCGCCGCGGTCACGATCGCCGCCCCACCGGCGTGCGCCGGTGTCGGCAGGTCGACGCGGTCCAGCACGTCGAGCGACGGCGTGGCGAGGACCACCTTCGTGTTCGTCCCGCCGACGTCGACCCCGGCGACGACCGCGTCCGGGCGCACGGCGCTCACGCGGTCACCGCCTGCAGGGTCGCCAGCCGCTCGGCCCGGCGACGACGTTGCACGATCGGGTCGGGCACCGGGACGGCCGCGAGGAGTCGACGGGTGTAGTCGGTCGCAGGGTGGACGAGCGTGGTGCCGGTCGCGCCCTGCTCCTCGACGACCCCCTGGCGCATCACGACGACGCGCTCGGCGAACTGCTGCACCACGGCCAGGTCGTGCGAGACGAACAGGCACGCGAACCCCAGGTCGGCCTGCAGGTCACGGAGCACCTCGAGCACGGTCTCCTGCACGCTGACGTCCAGCGCGCTCGTCGGCTCGTCGGCGACCAGCAGCCGCGGCGAGAGCACCAGGGCGCGCGCGAGGGAGACGCGCTGCCGCTGCCCACCCGAGAGCTCCCGCGGGGCCCGGTCCGCCAGTGCGGCGGGCAGCCGGACCGCGTCCAGGACCTCGGCGACACGCTTCCGCCGGTCGACGGCCGACATCCGCCGCTCGTGGACCGCCAGCGGTTCGGCGATGCACTCGGCGACCGACATCCGGGCGTCCAGCGACGCCACCGGGTCCTGCAGGACGACCCCGATGCCCGCGCGGAGCGAACGCCGGTCGCGTCGGCCGGCTGTGCGCAGGTCGGTGCCGAAGAGCCGGACGCTGCCCGCCGTCGGTGCGACGAGCCCCAGCGCGACGCGGGCCGCCGTGGACTTGCCGGACCCGGACTCGCCGACGAGCCCGACGGTCTCGCCCGCGTGCACGGCGATGTCGACGCCACGGAGTGCGTGCACGGCGCGCGCGCCCCGACCGAACGTCACCGAGACGTCCCGCAGGTCGACCGCCGGAGCGGCGTCGCGCCTGGCGTCCCCGCCCACGCCCGTCGGCCCCGAGGACGCGACCGGGCTGCCCGACGCGACCGGGGTGGCTGACGCGACCGTGAGCCTGGGGACCGCCGCCAGCAGCCGCTTCGTGTAGTCGTGCCGGGGTCGGAGCAGGACGTCCTCGACCCCGCCGGTCTCGACGACCTCGCCGTGCAGCATCACCGCGACGCGGTCGGCGAAGTCCGCGACGACGCCCATGTTGTGCGTGACGAGCAGCACTCCCGTGCCCGAGTCCGCGGCGAGTCCGCGGAGGAGCTCGAGGATCTCGGCCTGCACCGTGACGTCCAGCGCGGTCGTCGGTTCGTCGGCGATGAGCAGTCTCGGCGCGTTGGCGATCGCCATCGCAATGACGACGCGCTGCCGCTGCCCGCCGGACAGCTGGAACGGGAACGCCTTCGCGCGGGACGCGGGCGACGGGATGCCGACGCGGTCGAGCAGGTCGACGGCGGCAGCGGCTGCCTCGGCGGCGGAGACCTGCCGGTGGTTCCGGATGACCTCCGCGATCTGCGCTCCGACGCGGGTCAGCGGGTCGAGCGCGGTCGCCGGCTCCTGGAAGACCATGGAGACGGTGCTGCCACGGAGTGCTCGCAGGGCTGGCTCCGCGGCGCCGACCACCTCGTGGCCGTCGACGACGGCGCTGCCGGAGACGGTGGCGTTGCCGGACAGCAGCCCCATCGCCGCCAGGGCGACGGTCGACTTCCCGGATCCGGACTCGCCGACGAGCGCCAGGGTCTCGCCCGGTTCGACGTGCAGGGACACCCCCCGCACCGCGTCCACGGTGCCGGACTCGGTGGCGAAGGTGATGCCGAGGTCGGTGGTGGTCAGGACGGACATCAGCGGCCCCTCACGTCGAAGGCGTCCCGGAGCCCGTCGCCGACCGCGTTGAGCGCGCAGACGACCAGGATCACGGCGAGCCCCGGCGGCACGATCAGCCACCAGTGCCCCGAGTACGCGGCGGTGAGCCCCGCCGAGAGCATGCCGCCCCAGTCCGTCGCCGGGGCCTGGACGCCCAGGCCGAGGTACGAGACGTAGGCGACGAGGAGGATCGCGTCGGCGACCTGGAACGTGGCGGCGACGACGATCGTGGACACCGAGTTCGGCAGCAGGTGCCGTCCGATGGCCCGGGCGTGCGAGCCGCCGATGGCGCGCAGGGTGAGGACGTAGTCGCGGTTCTTCAGCGTCAGCGTCTCGGCGCGGATGAGTCGGGACGGGACGAGCCACGACACGAGGCCCAGGATCACGATGAGACCCCAGACGCCCGGCGTCGTGATCGCCGAGATGACCAGCAGGATGAAGAGTGCGGGGATCGCGATGCCGGCGTCGACGACGCGCATCATGACGGCGTCGACCCAGCCGCCGACGTACCCGGCGACCGAGCCCCAGAGCGTGCCGACCACGGTCGCGAGGATGCCTGCGGCGATGCCGACCATCAGCGACACCTTGCCGCCGAACATCAGGCGGCCGAGGACGTCGTGGCCGACGGCGTCGGTGCCGAGCAGGTGGGCGGCGTTCGGGGCGAGGTTCACCTGGTCGAGCTGGGTGTGGGTCTGGTCCGTCGGGTACAGGAAGGGGCCGACGAAGCAGAACAGGACGACCACGACGAGGACGACCAGTCCGATCACGGCGAGGGTGTTGCGCCGGAATCGGCGGACGGCGAGGCGCCACCCGGTCGCGGCGACGGTGACCGGCGCTCCGGGGGCTTTGGGCACCATCTGGACGGCGGTCATGCGCGGCTCGCCTTCACGTCGGGGGTGGGCGCAGTGTCGATGAGGGACGTGACGGCGGTCATGCACGGCCTGCCTTCACGTCGGGGGTGGGCGCAGTGTCGATGAGGGACGTGACGGCGGTCATGCGCGGCCTGCCTTCACTCGCGGATCGATGAGGGACTGTGCGACGTCGGCGAGCAGCGTGCCCAGGACGGTCGCGATCGAGATGACGAGCACGCAGCCGAGCAGCGTCGGGTAGTCCGACGTCTGCGCCGCGTTCCAGAACAGCAGCCCCATGCCGGGGTAGTTGAACAGCTGCTCGGTCACCAGGGCGCCACCGAACAGGACGGGCAGGTAGTAGCCGAGCATCGCGACGACGGGCGTGAGCGAGTTCCGGAAGACGTGCCGCCGCAGGATCGCCAGGGTGGAGGCGCCGCCGGCACGGGCGGTGCGGACGTAGTCCTCCTGCAGGTTCTCGAGTGTCGAGGCCCGCATGTACCGGCTGAACACCGCGATCATCGCGAGCGCGCCGGTCACGACGGGGAGCACGAGGCCGGCCGGGTCCTGGAAGACCTCGGCGAGGGTGTTCCCGCCGGGCGCCTGCGACGGCAGCCACGGCAGCTGCTGGCTGAAGACGATGATGAGCACGAGGCCGAGGAAGAACGCGGGCGTCGAGTAGAAGACGAACGCCAGGGCGGTGGCCGCGTAGTCGACTGCGCCGTTGCGGCGGACGGCCTGCCACATCCCGACGGGGATCGCGACGAGGAGCCCGAGGACGGCGGACATCCCGGTGAGCACGAGGGTCTTCGGCAGGCGCTCGGCGATGAGCTGCGAGACCGGTTCGTTGAGCGTGTAGGACATCCCGATGTCGCCGGTGAGCAGCCGCCCGAGGAACCGGAAGTACTGCACGGGCAGGGGCTGGTCGAGGCCCTGCGCCTGGTTGAACGCGGCGATCTGCGTGGGGGTCGCCGAGACGCCCAGCACGCCGCGGGCGGGTCCGCCCGGCAGGGCGTGCAGCAGGCAGAACACGACGATCGTGACGATGAGGACCACGGCGAGTGCTTGCAGCACGCGCCGGAGCAGGTACAGGGCTGTGGTCATGCGGCTTCCGTCGTCTGGTTCCGGACTGGGGGACGGACGGGCGCGCCCCGCTCAGCGGCGATGCGAAGCATCGCGCGGGGCGCGCCGACCGAGCTTGCGAGGGAGGTCGGTGCGCGTCGGACGCGCGCCGCGCCTCCCGTCCGTGGTCATGCGGTTACTTCGACCACTTCCACTGCGCGGGGTGGAAGTTGGCGAGGGAGTCCTGGTCGAACCCGGTCAGCCCCTTCTTGACGACCGAGATCTGGTAGTCCGGCTCCGGCAGCCAGATCACCGGCAGGTCCTTCGCGAGCGCCGCGCTGTAGTCCTGCACGGCGGTCGAGTCGGTCGAGGTGGTGGTCGCGTCGATGAGCTGGTCGACCTCCTTGTTGGAGTACGACCCGAAGTTGGCCGAGCCGCCGGTCTGGAAGAGCGCCTCGCCGGTCGGGTAGGCCGGGAAGTACCAGCTGCCCGCGGTGCCGAAGAAGGAGAGGTCCCAGTCGCAGCTGGCCTCGTCGCTCGTGCAGGTCGGGGTCTGGGACAGGACGCTCGACACCGGTGCGGTCTTGATCGTGAAGCCGATGCCGGTCTTCGCGAGCGAGGACTGGATGGCGCTCATCATGTTGTCGGTGACGGTCGAGCCGGACTGCGCGAGCACGTTCATCGTGAACTTCGTGCCCTGCTCCACGCCCTCGCCGCACTGGCTGTCGGACGTGCCCGGGTCGGTGCAGACCATCGTGCCGTCCTGCTCCTCCCAGCCGTGGCTGGTCAGGAGCGCCTTGGCCTTCGACGTGCTGAACGGGTACGGGTTGTCCTCCTGCACGCTCGACACGTAGTCGGACTCCTGCGCCTGCGGGATCGGGCCGTAGGTCGAGGTGGCGGTGCCGTTGAAGACGACCTTCGACAGCGAGGTCTGGTCGATCGACATCTGCACGGCCTGGCGGGCGTAGAGCTGCTTGAAGACCGCACCCATCGTGGGGTTGTTGAAGTTGTACGGCATGTACGTGATGGCCCAGCCGGTCCACGGCTCGACCTCGTAGCCCTTGGCCTCGAACGACGCCTTCTGGTCCATGTCGGTGGCGTTGATGTAGCCGTAGTCGACGCTGCCCGAGCGGACCGCGTTGACCTCGGCGTCGGCCGACGTGAACGGCAGCAGGTTCACCGTCTTGATGGCCGGTTCCTCACCCCCGTCGTACTCCTTGTTCGCGGTCAGGGTGACCTTGCCGGCGGTCGTGAACGCGCTCACGCCGTACGGGCCGGAGATCGTCTTCCACAGGGGGTCGCTCGCGTAGTCCGCGATCTTGCCGGCGGCGGTGTTGAGGTACTTCCAGACCTGCTTCGCGCCCTCGGTCGACTCGTCCGCGTTGCCGACCGCGCCGCTCGCGCTCGTCTTGTCCCAGGCGTGCTGCGGCAGCGGGATGATGTGGCTCAGCTGGTTGGCGAGCATCCAGTCCGAGTTGTACGCCTTGTCGAACGTGATCGTGAAGTGGGTGTCGTCGTCGGCCGTGAACGACGTCCAGTTGTCGGGCGCCTTGCCCTTCGAGTACGAACCCCACTGGTCCTTGTTCGCCTTGATGAGGTTGAACCAGAACTCGACGTCGCGGCTGGTGATGGGCTCGCCGTCCGACCAGTGGCGGTCGCCGAGGGTGATCGTGACGCTCTTGCCGTCCTGGGCGAACGCGGCGTCCGTGGCGACCGAGCCGTCCTTGTTCCAGGCGATCTTGCCCGTCGATCCGTCGTACGCGACGAGCGGCTCGTACAGCGACTGTGCGATCGAGCCGTTGTTCGTGTTGAGGTGCGCGGCGGTGCCGATCGGCAGGATCCAGTTCGGCGTGAAGTTCGCCGGCAGCGCGTAGTCGATCTCGTCGGTGTCGTTGCCGGATGCGGCGTTGCCGCCCCCGGAGCAGCCGGCGAGCAGCGCGCTCACGGCGATCGCGGCTCCGGTGAGGAGCGCCCAGCGACGGGGCTTGGTCATGTGTGTCTCCTGGTGCGTGGGAGTGTCGGGGAGTGGAGCACGCGTGCCGATCGGCACGGGGACAGTCAATGACCAAAGCCGTTGGAAAAACAAACATCCCTGTGTAAATAGTTCGTTTCTGCGGAACGGGCGAAAGGGTGGACGGGTCGATCTGCCGCCTAGGCTCGGTCTCACGGTCGGTGATCGATCGTGTTTCCGCCGGATTGGAGAAAGTCGTGCCGGACCTCAGCGCCCGCGTCCTGGAGCTCGTCGCGTCCGGGCAGGCCTCGAGCCGCACCGAGATCGCGACCCTGCTCGCGGCAGCGCCGTCGACGGTGTCGCACGTCGTGGCGTCGCTGCTCGCGCACGGGCTCCTCGCCGAGGAGGGCACGGACGTCTCGACGGGTGGACGCCCGCGCAAGGTGCTCCGCATCGGCGGGGCCGACGAGTACGCGGTCGCCGCCGACGTGGGCGGGGGCCACGCCCGCATCGGGGTCGTCCGACCGGGAGGCGCGCTCGAGTCCGTCGCGGACGTCCCGTTCGCGCTCGCCGACGGGCCGACCGCGGGACTGCAGCGGCTGGCCGGCATGCTCGAGCGACTCGCCGACGAACAGGGCCGTGCCGGCCTGCGCGGCGTCGGGCTCAGCCTGCCCGGGCCGGTGGACGTCGAGGCCGGCGTGGTCGACCTGCCGAGCCGGATGCCCGGGTGGAACGGCTTCCCGGTGGCGGCGTGGCTCACCGAGCGCTTCGGACTGCCCGCGGTCGTGGACAACGATGCCAACTGCATGGCCGCCGGCGAGCAGAGCGTGCAGGACCCGTCGCGCCGGCAGACCATCACGATCAAGGCCGGCTCGGCGATCGGTGCCGGGATCGTCATCGACGGCCGGCTCTACCGAGGGTCCACCGGGTCCGCGGGTGACATCACGCACGTGCGCATCGACGCCGCCGGGGACACCCCCTGCTCCTGCGGCAACACCGGGTGCCTGGAGACCGTGGCGTCCGGCGCCGCGCTCGTCCGCATCCTGTCGTCCGCCGGTGTGGCAGTCGAGTCGACCGCCGACGTGGTCCGGCTCGCCTCGGACGCGCACCCTGAGGCCACCCGCGCCGTGCGGCTGGCGGGTCGCTACCTGGGCGAGGTCCTCGCGGCGAACGTGAACTTCTTCAACCCGGACGCGGTCTACCTCGGCGGGATCCTGTCCACGCTCGACCCGTTCATCGCCGCCGTCCGGAGCCAGCTGTACGAGAGCTGCCACCCGCTCATGACCCAGCACCTGGTCATCGAGCCGGTGTCGCTCGGCGCCGACGCCGGCCTGGTCGGGGCCGGTCAGTTCGCGCTGCAGCGCGGCCTCACCGCCTCGCTCGAGGAGCTCTCGGCGCCCATCCCCCAGTCCACCGTCAGGAAGAGGAACGTCCGTGTCTGAGTCCGTGCCCACCGCGCCCGCCGCCCGTCGCCCGGTCATCGCGATCGCCGGTCTCGCCATCGAGACCTCGACCTTCACGCCGACCCGCACCCACGCGCCGGCGTTCCACCCGGACCGCGGCGCCGAGGTGGTCGCCCGGTACCCGTTCCTGGCCGACCTGGCCGACCGCACGGACTTCCGCGGGGCCCTGATCGGGCACGCGCTCCCGGGCGGCATCGTGGACCGGGCGTCGTACGAGTCGCTCGCGGCCGAGATCTGTGACCGGCTGTCGGCGATCGTCGCGGACGGGCCGGTCGACGGTCTCTGGTACGACATCCACGGGGCGATGGTGGTCGAGGGCCTGGACGACGCCGAGACCGACCTGCTGGGACGGATCCGTGCGGTCGTCGGGCCGGACGTGATCGTGTCGGCGTCGATGGACCTGCACGGCAACGTGACGGCGGAACTCGCGCACCAGGTCGACCTCGTCACCTGCTACCGGATGGCCCCGCACGAGGACGCCCTCGAGACGAAGGAGCGCGCCGTCCGCAACCTCGTCGACGTGCTCACGACCCGGCCGGTCGGGCAGCAGCGCCCCGTCAAGGCCTGGGTGCCGATCCCCGTCCTGCTCCCCGGCGAGCAGACCTCGACGCGCATCGAGCCCGCGGCGTCGCTGTACGCGCAGGTGCCCGAGGTCGAGGCGACCCCGGGTGTCCTCGACGCGGCGATCTGGGTCGGCTACGCCTGGGCCGACCAGCCCCGCGACCGCGCCGTGACCGTCGTCACCGGCTGGGAGCGCGACGCCGTCGCCGCCGGTGCCGAGCGCCTCGCGCGGGCGTTCTGGGACGTGCGCGAGGACTTCGCGTTCGTCGCGCCGACCGGCTCGTTCGACGAGTGCCTCGCCGCCGCGCTCGCTCCGGGCGCCGCGCGACCGTACTTCGTGTCGGACTCCGGCGACAACCCGACCGCAGGTGGTTCCGGCGACATGACGTGGGGGCTGACGCAGGTGCTCGCGAACCCGGCGTTCCGGGCGACCGACGGTCCCACCGTCATCTACGCGAGCGTGCCCGGCCCCGCGGCCGTCGCGACGGCGGTCGAGGCCGGGGTCGGTGCGACCGTGACCGTCACGGCCGGTGCCGAGGTGGACGCGATCCACGCCGGACCGATCACGATGACCGGGCGCGTGCACGCGGTCAAGCACGGCGACCGTGACGCCGAGACCGAGGTGGTGCTGCAGGTCGGGTCGGTGTTCGCGATCCTCACGAAGCTCCGGAAGCCCTACCACCACGAGCATGACTTCACCGACCTCGACCTCGACCCGCGGGGTGCCGACGTCGTGATCGTGAAGATCGGCTACCTCGAGCCCGAGCTCTTCGACATGGCCGCGGACTGGATGCTCGCGCTCACCCCCGGCGGCGTCGACCAGGACCTCGAGCGGCTCGGGCACCACAGGATCCAGCGGCCGATGTTCCCCTACGATCGGGTGTTCCCGTCCGCGCCGGACCTCGGCGCCCGGATCATCCCGCCGTCGAACGAACCGCTCGGAGCCATCGCGTGACCACCGCCCCCGTCGCCCTCGAGATCGCCGTCACCTCGCCCGCGGGAGCGGTCGTCGCCCGGGACGGCGGCGCGGACCGGGTCGAGCTCTGCGTCGGCCTCGAGCTCGGCGGGCTCACCCCGTCGCAGGCCCTCGTCGAGGCCACGCACGAGGTCGGCATCCCGGCGCACGCGCTCGTGCGGTGCCGTCCGGGCGGGTTCGTCTTCGACCAGGACGAACTCGACCTGATGGAACGCGAGGTCCGCACGGTCCTCCGGGCCGGTGCCGCCGGCGTCGTCGTCGGCGCGCTGCACCCCGACCGGACCCTGCACACGGAGGCGCTCCGGCGCCTGGCGGACGCAGCCCGCTCGGTCAGCGCCGCTGCCGAGGTCACCCTGCACCGTGCCGTCGACCACGCCGCGGACCCGGTCGCCGCGGTCACGCTCCTCGCCGACCTCGGCTACACCAGGGTCCTCACCTCGGGCGGCGCCCCCACCGCCGTCGCGGGTGCCGAGACCATCGCGCAGATGGTCCGGGTCGCCGGTCCGGTCCAGGTGATGGCCGGCGCCGGCGTCGTCCCCGCCGACGTGCACCAGCTCGCCGCGCTCGGGGTGTCCGCCGTGCACCTGTCCGCCAAGCGCCCGGCGGCGGACAACACCCACGCCGGGGTGCCGATGGGCGGGTCCGACGTCGGTGCCGCCCACTTCGTCACCGACGCCGCGGTCGTCGCGGCGGCTCGGGCCGCGCTCGACGCCTGACCGCGCGGCAGGTCGACCGGAGCGGTCCCGGCCCGGCGTCGTCGTCTCAGCCGAGGGCGACCACCCGGTCGGCCGCCGCGATCGCGACCCGGTCGTGTGCCGCGTGCACGACGACCCGGCCGGCCGCGGCCTCCTCGGCGAGCGCCGCCACGACGAGCGATGCCGACCCCTCGTCCACGCCGGCGGTCGGCTCGTCCACGAGCAGCACGGGCGCGGACTGCGCCAGTCCGAGCGCGACGAGCGTGCGCTGCCGCTGTCCGCCGGAGAGCTCGTCGAACGGGCGGTCCGCGAGGTCCAGCAGTGCCATCCGGTCGAGGTGCCGGTCGACGTGGAGACGTCCCGCGCGTCCGACGGGGCGCCACCAGGCCCTCCCCCGCCAGCACGCCATCGTCACGACGGACCGCACGGTCAGCGGCAGCGCGGTCGGCGGCACGGCCTGGGTCACGTACGCCACACCTCCGGACGGGAGGCGCGACACCCGTCCGGTATCCGGCGCCAGCACACCGGCGACCACGTCGAGCAGCGTCGACTTCCCGGACCCGTTCGGCCCGGTGAGCGCGGTCACGACACCGGCGGGGAAGTCGGCGTCGAAGCGGTCGAGCACGGTGCGGTCGCCGCGGCGGACGGTCACCCCGTCGAGACGGACGTCGGTCGTCGTGGTGTCGGTGAGCACCTGAGGACGCTATCAGTATTGATAGTCGTTTTCATGTACTGTCCCGGTACGTGACCTGGCTGGCCGACCCCCTCTCCGTCGACTTCATGCTCCGTGCCCTGCTCGGCGGTGTGCTCGCCGCGAGCCTCTGCGCCGTCGTGGGGACGTGGGTGCTCGTCCGCGGGATGGCGTTCCTGGGCGAGGCCCTGGCGCACGGCATGCTCCCCGGTGTCGCAGTGGCCACGATCACCGGGATCCCCGCGGTCCTCGGCGCCGCAGCGAGCGCGGGTGTGATGGTGCTCGGCGTCGGCTGGCTCCGCCGTCGGGCGCGGCTGTCGTACGACACCTCGATCGGCCTGCTCTTCGTGGGCATGCTGGGGCTCGGTGTCATCATCGTGTCCTCCAGCCGGTCCTTCGCCACCGACGTGACGGCGATCCTGTTCGGCGACGTCCTGGCGGTGACACGGTCCGACCTGGTCGGGCTCGCCGTCGCGGGTGGTGTCGCCCTGCTGGTCGCGATCGCCTTCCACCGCGCGTTCACCGTGGCGGCGTTCGACCCGCGGAAGGCCGCGACCCTCGGGCTCCGACCGCGCGTCGCCGAGGTGGTCCTCGTCGCGCTCGTCACGCTCGCCGTGGTCGCGTCCTACCGCGCCGTCGGCACGCTCCTGGTCGTCGGGCTCCTGCTCGCGCCGGCGGCGGCGGCCCGAGCCTGGACCCGGCACGTGGCCACGACGATGCTGCTCGCCGCGGGGATCGGCAGCGCTGCCGTCCTGGTCGGGCTGCTCGTGTCCTGGCACCTCGGCACCGCCGCCGGCGCGAGCATCGCCGTCACCGCCGTCCTCGCCGTCGCCGTGTCCCGCGGTGCGGCGACCCTCGTCGATCGACTCCGGACCCGCACGACGTCCGCCGGAGCCGTCCGTCCCCAGACCGCCACCAGGAAGGCAGCATGACCCAGCACCACCCACACCAGACCCGGTCGCGACTCCTCGCGACCCTCGCCCTCACCGCGGGCGCCGCGATCACCCTGACGGCGTGCTCGTCCGGCAGCCCGACACCGGCATCGACGACCCAGGCCGCGAAGCCGCACGGCTACGTGGCGGGGGCGACGGAGGCCCAGGAACCCCAGCTGCGCCTCCTGTCCGTGTCGGAGGGCGGCGAGGTCGGTCTGCACGACCTGCTCAGCGGCGAGGACGACGACCTCGACGACGTCGAGGCCCCCGAGCACCACGCCACGGACGGCCGGTTCCTCGTGACCACGGGCGCGGAGCACACCACGATCCTCGACGGCGGCGCCTGGACCGTCGACCACGGCGACCACACGCACTACTACGCCGCCGAGCCGCGCGTCGTCGGCACGCTCGACGGGACGGGACCGGTGGACGTCCACTCGTCCGAGACCGTCACGACCGTGTCGTGGCCGGACGCCGGCCGGTCCGTCGCACTCGACCGCGCCGCGCTCGGGCAGGGCGACGTCGAGGTCGTCGCGGAGGTCGACGCCGGCGTGCTGCTCCCGGTCACCGACGGCTTCGTGGCCGCGACCGACGACCGCGTCGAGGTCCTGAACGCCGACGGCGAGCCGGCAGCGGGCGCGACGACCACCGCGTGTGCCGAGCCGGCGGGCGGGATCGTCACCCGCGCCGGAGCGACGATCGGCTGCGCCGACGGTGCGGTCATCGTGGACGACTCCGGTACGGCGACGACGGTCGCGCTCCCCGACGGCGCACCACGGGCGACGTCCTTTCACGCCCGGGCCGGACGACCGACCGTCGCGGGCATCGCCGGAGACGTCGGCTACTGGCTGCTCGACACCCGCCAGGGCAGCTGGCGCCTGGTCGAGACCGAGCGCCCGGTCACCGCGGTCACCGCGGTCGACGACGACGAGGAGCACGTCGTCGCGGTGCAGGACGACGGACGGGTGGTGGTGACGGACGGCACCGGCGCCTCGAACAGCACGGAACCACTGCTCGAGGACCAGGCCGCCCCGCTGCTGCAGCTCGACGCCCAGCGCGCCTACCTGGCCGATCCGACGGACGGGGTCGTGCACGAGGTGGACTTCGCCGACGGCGCCCGGGTCGCGCGCACGATCGAGCTCGGCACCACGCCGGCTGCCTTCGCGGAGGTCGGACTGTGAACCGGCGACGCAGCACGGTCGGCGCGTTGCTGGTCACCGCCGCCGCACTCCTCGGTACCACGGCGTGCACGACGGCGGGGGACGACCGACCGACCGTCGCGGTGACGACGAACATCCTCGGGGACGTGGTGCAGCAGGTCGTCGGGGACGAGGCCGACGTGCTCGTGCTCATGCCCGCTGGCGGCGACCCGCACTCGTTCGAGGTCTCGGCGCAGGAGGCCGCGCGCCTCCGCACCGCGGACCTGGTGGTCGAGAACGGCCTCGGGCTCGAGGAGGGCGTCGCACGGCACGTCACCGCCGCGGCCGAGGACGGCGTGCCGGTCTTCACCGCCGGCGACCACGTCGACGCACTCGAGTGGACGACCGACGACGACAGCGGCCCGGACCCGCACTTCTGGACCGACCCGGCCCGGATGGTGGACGTCGTGAAGGCGCTCCGCGACGAGCTCGACGCCGTCGGCATCGACGCACCGGGTGCCGCGGGGTACCTCGACGAGCTCGGCTCGCTCGACACCGACATGACCGGGGCCTTCGCGCAGATCCCCGAGGACCGACGCGCGCTCGTCACGAACCACCACGTGTTCGGGTACCTCGCCGACCGGTACGGCTTCCGGGTCGTGGGCGCTGTCATCCCGAGCGGCACGACCCTGGCGTCACCGAGCGCCGCGGACCTGCGCGACCTCGCCACCGCGATCGAGGACGCCGGTGTGCCGACGATCTTCGCCGACGCGTCGCAGCCCGCCCGCCTCGCCGAGGTCCTGGCGGAGGAGGTCGACGTCCACGTGGCGATCCGTTCCCTGGCGACGGAGTCGCTGACCGCGGACGGTGACGCGTCGACCTACCTCGGGATGATGCGCTCGAACACCGAGGCGATCGTCGCCGGCCTCTCGATTTCCAATTGAGAATGAGAATCAATACAGTAATGAGCATGAAGACACTGCGCACGACCATCGCGCCCGTCGCCCTCCTCGGCGCGGCCGCCCTGACCCTGACCGGGTGCTCCACCAGCCCCGCCGACGCGGAGGGCGGGAGCAGCAGCACGCCCCGCGCCGACGACACCCGCATCGCCGTGACCTACGACGGCGGCGTGCTCGTCCTCGACCAGGACCTGCAGGTCGTGGCCGACGACGCCGTCGACGGGTTCACCCGCGTCAACACCGCCGGTGACGGCCGGCACGTGCTCGTCACCGTGCCCGCCGGCTTCCAGGTGCTCGACACCGCGGCCGACCCCGCCCTGACCGACGCCGTGTTCCCCGCCGACACCGGCGGGCACGCGGTCGTCCACGGCGACCGCACCGCACTCTTCGCGGACGGCACCGGCGACGTCACGGTGTTCGACAACACCGAGCTCGACGGGGCCGACCTGCCCGAGACCGAGACCATCGAGTCCGAGGCCGCCCACCACGGCGTCGCGATCGAGCTCGAGGACGGCACCCTCCTCACCACGATCGGTACCGAGGAGGAGCGCAGCGGCGTCCGTGCCCTCGACGCCGACGGGAAGGAGCTGACCCGCAGCGAGGAGTGCCCGAGCGTCCACGGCGAGGGCGCCGTGCGTGACGAGGTCGCGGTCTTCGGCTGCACCGACGGCGCGCTCGTGTACGAGGACGGCGCGTTCACGAAGATCGACGCCCCGACCGAGTACGGCCGCACCGGCAACCTGTTCACGACCGAGACGAGCTCCGTCGCGGTCGGCGACTACAACGACGACCCGGACAGCGAGGGGTACCTGCTGCACCAGGTCGCGCTCATCGACGCGGCCGCGGGCGAGTACACCGTCGCGGACACCCCGGACGGCGTCGGCTTCACCTTCCGCGACATCGCCCGCGGCCCCGGCGACGAGGCCGTGATCCTCGGCGACGACGGCGCGCTCCACGTCCTCGACGAGACGACCGGCGAGCAGGTCGACTCCATCCCGGTCATCGACGCGTGGGAGGGTCCGGCCGAGTGGCAGGACGCGCACCCCGCCCTCAAGGTCGCCGGTGACGTCGCCTACGTCACGGACCCCGCCGCGAAGAAGATCCACGCCGTGGACCTGACCTCGGGCGAGGTCGTCACCTCGAGCGACACCCTGCCGGGCGTCCCGAACGAGATCGCGATCGCCTAGTCCGCGACCGTCACCGAGACGGGCGGGAGGCGCGGTGCCGGACGGTGCCGCGCCTCCCGTCCGTCACGCGGGGACCCGCGTCTGCCCGCCGACGGGGCGACGGCCGATCCGTGACCCGAACACAGACCGGCCGTCGTGCCGTCACGCCTGATCCGCGCGACGGCGACCTCAGTCGAGCACGACCGCGCGGGCGCACGCCACCTTTACCAGCCGCTCTGGAGCTGTGAGCGGTCACCGGGCCCGGTTTGTCCCCCGCCGACACGGGTGTCGGCTCCGTCAGTGGATACGGAGCTGTGCCACCATCGGGCACGCGAAGGGATCGCGGGCCGCGAGTCCGACCCGGTTGAGGTACCGCACCACGATCCCGTACGACCGGAGCAGCGTCGTCTCCGTGTACGGCACGTCGAGGGTGTCGCAGTGGTCGCGGACCAGGACACGAGCCTGCTTCAGGGCCGGCCGCGGCATCGACGGGAACAGGTGGTGCTCGACCTGGTAGTTGAGGCCGCCCATCAGGAAGGACACCCACCAGCCGCCCCGGATGTTCCGCGACGTACGGACCTGCCGCGAGAAGAAGTCGACCTTCGCGTCGTGGGCGATCGTGGGCATCCCCTTGTGGTTCGGGGCGAACGAGGCGCCCATCATCACACCGAAGACGGCGAGCTGCACGCCGAGGAACGCGCACGCCATGCCGAACGGCAGGAACCAGAACACGATCGTCAGGTAGATGCCGAACCGGGCCACGAGCAGCCCTGCTTCCAGCCAGCGGTGTCGCACGTCGGCCTTCGTGCCGTTCCCGGTCAGGACCGAGCGGACGGCGAGGAAGTGGAGGTTGACGCCCTCGAGCGTGAGCAGCGGGAAGAACAGCCAGCCCTGGAACCGCAGGAAGAGGCGCATCGGCCCGCTCTTCACCGCGGCCGCGTCCTCAGGGATGAAGCGGAGCGTGTCGGGAGCGATGTCCGGGTCCTTGCCCACGGTGTTCGGGTTCCCGTGGTGCCGGGTGTGCTTGTTCATCCACCACGAGTAGCTCAGCCCCACGAGGAAGGTGCCGACGTAGCGCCCCGCGTGGTCGTTCCACCGCTGCGAGGCGAACACCTGGCGGTGGGCGGCCTCGTGCGACAGGAACGCGAACTGGGTGAACAGGACGCCGAGCGCGCCGGCCACGATGAGCTGGAACCAGGAGTCCCCGAGGAAGGCGAACGCGACCCACGCGAGCGCGAGTCCCGCGGCAAGGCTGGCGAAGAGCGACCAGTAGAAGCCGGTGCGCCGGCGGAGCAGTCCCTGTTCCTTCACCTTGGCGAGGAGGGCCGAGTAGGTCGAGGTGCCGTTGCGGCTCCCCGGTCCGGGGCGTGTGCGGGTGTACACGGGTGCGGGCGAGGTGGTCATGAGGACCGACCTTCCGTCGTGATCGGTCCTTCAACCGGTACGAGTGAGTTCACGCATGCGCGCTTGTCCGCAACGCTAAGCCCCGCGGGTGTGTGTCCGCTCCGTGTCGCACGGGCCTCCGCGTTACCGGGATGGTCCGGGACCCGCGGGAGCATCGCTCCGCTCGGCGCGCAGCGCGGCCGCAAGACGAGTCGCGAACCGCCCGACGACCTCGGCCTCCTCGTCGCTCAACCCGTCGATCACGTCGATCACCGGCGACTGGATGTGTCCGTACGCCGCGGTGAGGTCCTGCCGGGCCGCGTCCGTCGGCAGGACGACGATCCCGCGCCGGTCGTCGGGGTTCGGCGCACGTTCCGCCCGTCCGGCGCGGACGAGCCGGTCCACGAGCTTGGTGACCCCGGCCGTCGTGAGCCGGAGCAGCCCGGACAGCTGGGTCGGGTTGAGCGCTCGTCCCGCGGCCGCCGCCTGCACCAGGTACTGCAGTGCCAGCGCCTCGGTCGACCGCAGCTGCAGCGCCTGCAGAGCGAGCTCGTCGGACTCGTGCACGCTGTCGCTCAGCGATTGCAGGCCCTCGAGCGCGCCCACACCCGCGACCGTTCGCGGTTGCCTGACGAACACGTGCCCGCCCCGGGGCCGCTGCTCTGCCTGGGACATCCGACCACCTCCGCTCCCCGAGAGTAAACCGCGCACTTCGGATCAACTGGGTAAGTAGTCAACCAGGGACGACAACGGTCAGTCCAGAGCAGACCGCACCCCGCGGTCTCGAAGAGGAGCGATCATGTCGAACACGGCACACACCCCCGCGCGGCACGACTCCGTCGCGCGTCGTACCTGGGACGAGACCAAGTCCGCCTTCAAGACGACCGAGTTCTACGTCTGGCTCGTCGTCTCCGTGGCGATCCTGATCGCCTCGGCGGTCGTGGACGACGCCGATGAGGGCCACTCCGGCTTCGGTGCCGACCAGGCTTGGCTGTACGTCGCCCTGGTCACCGTCGCCTACATCCTCAGCCGCGGCATCGCCAAGGCCGGCGTCCGCAAGCCGGACAGCGACACCGATCACGACGCGAACGGGTCCTCGCGGTAGCGAGGGTCCCGGCCCGGACGGGCGACGGACGGGAGGCGCGGTGCGGGTTCGCACCGCGCCTCCCGTCCGTCTCGCTGCGGCTCCCCAGCACGCCGCTCACGGACCGGGACCAGGAGTTGGGTCCCGCGATTACAACGTTGACTTCTTCTTTACAGCGCTGTAAAACGGTCGGGCGCGACGATGCGCACGAGGGAGAGACCCGATGGTGGGAAGCAGGACCCGAACACTCGCGGCCGTGAGCCGACGGGGGTTCCTCACGGCCGCGGCCGGCAGCATCGCACTCGGCAGCATGACGCTCGCGGGGTGCGCCGCGCCGCGGGCGGCGGGCAGCGGAGGAGGGACGACGCTCCGCTTCTACGAGCAGAAACAGGAGGTCATCGCCTACTTCGACGACCTGCTGCGGAAGTTCGAGGAGCGACGCCCGGGCATCTCCGTGGTGCACGACAGCACGACCGCGATCGCGCCGCAGTTCGTCCGCGGCGAGCCGGCCGACGTGGGGTGCTTCAACGACAACCTCGAGCTCGCGCGGTACATCTCACGCGGGGTGCTCCGCGACCTCGGCGACCTGCCGTCCGCGGCGCGCGTCCGCCCCAGCATCGACGAGCTGACGAACCAGTACGCCACCTACCCGGGCCGCACGAGCGTCCTGCCGTACTCGCTCGCGGCCGCCGGCGTCATCTACAACAAGCGGATCTTCGCGGACCACGACCTGCCGGTACCGACGACCTGGGACGACTTCGTCGAGGTCTGCCGGACCCTCCAGAAGGCGGGGATCACCCCGATCTACGCGACCGACCGGGACACGTGGACGCTCTGGCAGGGACTGTTCGACTACTCGGTCGGCAGCCTCGTCGACACCGGAGCGTTCTTCGAGAAGATGAACCGACTGGGGACCGAGGTCGGCCCGGACGCCGAGGTCTCGTTCGAGAAGGACTTCGCCGTCCCGATGGAACGAGCCAAGACGATCTCGTCGTTCTTCAACCCCGACCACGCGACCCGCGCCTACGCCGACGGCAACCTCGCGTTCGGGCAGGGGAAGGCCGCCATGTACCTGCAGGGCCCGTGGGCGCTCGGGCAGATCGCGCTCGTCGACGACCGACTCGAGGTCGGGACGTTCGCCCTGCCGGTCTCGAACGACCCGAGCGAGCGCAAGGCCCGCGTGAACATCGACCTCGGTCTGTGGATCCCGACGACGACGCAGCACCTCGACGAGGCACAGGAGCTCGTCGAGTTCCTCATGCAGCCCGAGATCATCGACGGGTACAACCGCGACAACCTCGCGTACTCGACCACGAAGGACGCGCCACCGCAGCAGGACGAGCGACTCGCGGGCCTGCAGCAGTACGTGGACGACGCCGCGTTCTACCAGGGCGCCGGCACGTTCATCCCGACGTCGATCCCGCTCGGCAACTACCTGCAGTCGGCGATCCGGAGCGGCGACTTCACCTCGATGCTGCAGCGACTCGACGCGGACTGGCGGCGCCTCGCCGGCCGTTCCGCGACGGTCTGAGCCGGACCAGGACGATCCAGGAGCGATCATGACCATGCAGACCCCTCTGTCCCGCGACACCGATCCGGCGACGGCCGGTCCGGCCACCGCCGCGACCCGAGTCCACCGTCGTGCGGGCTCCCTCCGCCGCACCGAGGGCATGTACTACCTGTTCCTCGTGCCCGCGCTGGTGCTCTTCACCGCCTTCGTCGTGGCTCCGGCCTGCGTGGGCATCTTCTACAGCTTCACCGACTACCTCGGCTTCGGGGCGTGGCACTTCCTGGGCATCGAGAACTACCGCGCACTCGTGTCCGACCCGTCGATCGTCGCCTCGTACGGGTTCACGCTCGGCTTCGCCGTGGTCACGGTCATCGTGACGCAGGTCATCGCCCTGGCCCTCGCGATCGCACTGGCGAAGCGGGTCCGGTTCGCTGCCGGCCTCCGCTCGGTCTTCGTGATCCCGATGGTGATCTCGGGCATCATCGTCGCCTACGTGTTCAACTACCTGTTCTCGAACACCGTGCCAGCACTCGCCACGAGCGTGGGGTTCGGCCCGTTGGAGCAGAGCATCCTGGGCGACCCGGACCTCGCGTGGCTCGCGATCGTCATCGTGTCCGCCTGGCAGACCGTCCCCGGGGCGCTCCTCATCTACACGGCGGGCCTCACCTCGATCCCCGAGGACCTGTACGAGGCCAGCGCACTCGACGGCGCCACGGGCTGGAAGCAACTCCGGGCCATCACGCTCCCCCTGCTCGGCGGTTTCATCGTGATCAACACGGTGCTCGGCGTGAAGGGGTACCTGGGCGCGTACGACGTCATCGTCGGGCTCACGAACGGCGGTCCCGGCAGCGCCACGAGCAGCGTCGCGATGACCATCTTCGGGGGTTTCACGGGCGGCGACTACGCCTACCAGATGGCGAACGCGACCGTCTTCTTCGTCATCACCGTCCTCATCTCCGTGCTGCAGCTCGCGGCGACCCGCGGAAGGAACCTGCGACTCGCATGACCGCCATCGACACCCGCCCACCCACCGACACCCGGACGCTGACGTCCGGCGACCCGGGCCGACGCCGTCGACGCCTCGGCGGCACGAACTGGACGCTCACCGTCGTGCTCGGGCTCGCCTCGTTGACGGTGCTCGTCCCGCTCTACGTCACGGTCGCGATGGCGTTCAAGACGAGCGAGCAGTCCGTCGACGGCAACGCCCTGTCGCTGCCGTTCCCGTTCAACCCGGGCTCGTTCGCCGAGGCGTGGCAGCTCACCCGGTTCCCGGTCTCGTTCTCGGTGTCGGTCGGCGTCGCCGCCCTCACCGTCGTCGCGACCCTGCTGCTCAGCTCGTTCGCGTCCTACGCGATCGTGCGGAACTGGCACAAGCGGTTCTTCCGGTACTCGTTCGTCTACCTGCTCGCGGCGATGTTCCTGCCGTTCCCCGTCGTGGCGCTGCCGCAGATCAAGCTCACCGCACAGATGGGGCTCGACAACCCCGTCGGCGTCGCGATCCTGCACGCCATGTTCCAACTGTCGTTCAGCGTGCTGCTCTACTCGGCGTACCTCCGGTCCATCCCGGTCGAGCTCGAGGAGAGCGCGCGGATCGACGGTGCGTCCACGTGGCAGATCTTCTGGCGGATCATCCTGCCGCTGCTCGGCCCGATGAACGCCACGGTCGGGATCTTCGCCTTCCTGGCGTCGTGGAACGACTTCATGATGCCGTCGCTCATCACCGCGGACCCGACGCTGCAGACGCTGCCGGTCGTCCAGAACATCTTCCAGAGCAAGTTCGGCACGAACTACAACGTCGCCTTCGCCTCGTACCTCATGGCGATGGCACCGACGATCATCGTCTACCTGTTCGCGCAACGCTGGGTGATCAGCGGCGTGACGCAGGGCGCGGTGAAGAGCTGAGGGGCGTGATGGAGACCACCGAGACGGAGCTGCCCGTCGTCCGACCGTTCCCCGGTTCCGACCCGGTCGCCGACCCCGGCGCCGTGGTGCTCGGCGCGCACTGGCGGGTGACCGTGCTGGACGCCGGCGCCTTCCGCCTGGAGTGGAGCGATGACGGCGGGTTCGAGGACCGCGCGTCGACCTTCGCGATCCGACGCCGTCTGCCCGTCCCGGAGTTCCGGGTCGAGCGGCGCGGCGACGGGGTCGAGGTCACCACGGCTCGGGCCCGACTCCGGTACGACGGCGCCCCGTTCTCGCCGACCGGCCTGGTCGTGGAGACCATCGGCCAGGACGCGAACCGGTGGCGCTGGGGGCAGGAGTCGCGAGACCTCGGCGGCACCGGACGCACGCTCGACGACGTCGACGGCCGGATGCCGCTCGAACCCGGGATCCTGGCACGGGACGGCATCACGGTGCTCGACGACAGCGAGTCGTTCCTGTTCGAGGACGACGGTTGGATCGGTACACGGGTGCCCGGGCGCCGTGACGTCACCGTGTTCGCGTACGGCCGCGACCACGGCGACGCCCTCCGCGCGTACCACGCGGTGTCCGGAGCACCATCGCTCCTGCCCCGCTGGGCGCTCGGGAACTGGTGGAGCCGGTACCACCCGTACAGCGACGGGTCGTACCTCGAGCTGATGGACCGCTTCGCCGAGGAACGGCTGCCGTTCTCGGTCGCCGTCATCGACATGGACTGGCACCGCGTCGACTCCGTGCCACCGCGGTACGGCAACGGGTGGACGGGGTACTCGTGGGAGCCGACGCTGTTCCCGGACCCGCAGGCGTTCCTGGCCGAGCTGCACCGTCGCGGGATGCGGACGACCCTGAACCTGCACCCGGCCGACGGGGTCCGCGCGTTCGAGGACGCGTACCGGACCGTCGCCGAGGCGATGGGCGTCGACCCGGACACCGAACAGCCCGTCCCGTTCGATCCCACCGATCGACGGTTCCTCGAGACGTACTTCGAACTCCTCCACCACCCGCTCGAGGCGCAGGGCGTCGACTTCTGGTGGATCGACTGGCAGCAGGGCCGGACGACCTCGCTGCCCGGCGTCGACCCGCTCTGGCTGCTCAACCACTTCCACTTCCTCGACTCGGCACGGCACGGTGACACCGGCGTGACGTTCTCGCGGTACGCCGGGCCGGGCAGCCACCGCTACTCCGTCGGGTTCTCGGGTGACGCCGTGGTGTCGTGGGCGTCGCTCGCGTTCCAGCCGGAGTTCACCGCGACGGCGGCGAACATCGGCTATCCCTGGTGGAGCCACGACATCGGCGGGCACACCCGCGGCGTCCGGGACGACGAACTCGCCACCCGCTGGGTGCAGTTCGGTGCGTTCTCACCGATCATGCGGCTGCACTCCGCGAACAACCCGTTCATCCGCAAGGAGCCGTGGGCGTTCCCGGCCGAGGCCCGGGCGGCGATGGGAGCGGCGCTCCGGCTCCGCCACCGGATGGTCCCGTACCTCCACACGGTGAACCACGGGACCGCATCGGGCACGGGGCCGGCACTGGTCCGGCCGCTCTACCACCTCGAGCCCCGTCGCGACGAGGCCTACGCCGTCCCGAACACGTACGCCTTCGGGTCGGAGCTCATCGTCGCGCCGATCGTCGAACCACGGGACCCGGTGTCCCGTCACGGCTCCGCCCGCGCCTGGCTGCCAGCCGGCACCTGGACCGACGTGTTCACCGGCACGGTCTACGCCGGGGACCGCTTCGTCGACCTGCACCGTACGCTCGACTCCGTGCCGGTCCTGCTCCGCGAGGGCGGGGTCCTGCCCCTCGCCGACGAGGACGAGCTCGACGTCACCGTGAACCCGACCTCGTTCGAGGTGCTGGTCGCTCCCGGCTCCTCGGGTGCCTTCCCGCTCGTCGAGGACCGAGCGGATGCCGGAGGCGACACGGTCACGACACTGCTGGAGTGGGACCGGGAGCGCGGGGAGTTCCGGGTCCACCCTGCCGTGGGCGCGGTCGACGCCGTGCCGGCACGTCGGCGGTGGCGGCTCACCTTCCTCGGCACACCGGCCGAGGGGCAGCACGTCGACGCTCGGCGCCCCGACCGCTTCTCCGTCGACGTCGAGGCCGACGCCGCGACGGGAGCCGTCGTCCGGCTCGCGGGAGCGCCGGAGATCGGCGTCGACGCGCGGGAGGCCGTCCGTCGGGTCCTCGAGGGTGCGCAAGCCGGGAACCCGGAGAAACTCGCAGCGTGGGAGGTCGTGTCACGAGACCGCCCCCGCGCGGACCGCATCGTGGAACTGGGGGCCGTCGGGCTGCCACCAGCGCTCCGGGACGTCGTCGTCGAGCTCCTGGGGAGCGTGCACCCCGGCGAACGCTGACGCACGGCCGGCCGACAGCTGGACGGGAGGCGCGGTGCGGGCCCGCACCGCGCCTCCCGACCGGCGGCCCGTGCACCGGGTGCGCGGTCAGTCCACCGTGCCGTCGGGGAACGGGGCACTCTCCCCCACGAGCAGGCGGTGCCCGACGGTCACGCACCGGCCGGGCCCGTCGAAGCCGTCCATCCGCTCCACCAGGAGGTCGAGCGCCGTCTCGGCGAGCCGAACGGTGTCGGGGGCCACCGAGGTGAGGCTCGGTGCCAGGCTCCGGCCGAGCTCGATCGCGTCCCACCCGACGACCGCGATGTCCCGCGGGGCCTCGAGCCCGCGGAGGCGCATCGCGCGCAGGACGCCGACCGCCGCGAGGTCGTCACGGCACACGAGCCCGTCGACGTCGAGCCCGTCGTCGAGCGCGCGGCCGAAGGCGGACTCCGCACCGGCGGCGTCCCCGACCTCGCGCGGGACGAGGACCTCCTCAGCGAGGCCGGCCGCGACGATACCCGACCGGTACCCGTCCAGGCGGAGCGCCGACGTCGCCGACCACGGCCCGGCCTCGTGTCCGAAGAACCCGATGCGCCGGCACCCGAGCGCCACCAGGTGCGCGACGGCGTCCGCGGCGGCGGACGCGTTGTCGATCGCGACCTGGTCGGCCGACGGCGGCCGGTGGTCCTCGCCCAGGAACACGACCGCCGTGTCCCGACGGACCAGGTCGATGGCCTCGGGTGACAGCACCTGCGGGTGGATGACGACCCCGTCCACCACACCGGCTTCCCGCCCACGGACCGCCGAGCGTTCCCCGTCGGCCGAGTCGCCGGTCTCCTCGAGCAGCAGCTGGTACCCCCGTTCGGCGCACACGCGGGAGAACACGTGCGCGAGCTCGGCGAAGTACGGACGACGGAGGTCGGGGAAGGCGAACGCGAGCATGTTCGACCTGCCCGTGGCGAGGGTGCGGCCGGAGACGATCGGACGGTAGCCGAGCTCGTCGATGGCCGCCTGGACCCGCGCCCGCATGGGCTCGCTCACGTGCCGGTACCCGCGCACCACGTTCGACACGGTCTTCATCGAGACGCCTGCGTGCGTCGCGACGTCCTGGAGCGTGACCTGGCCCATCCGATCACCGTAGTGCGCGCCGTGGTGCCGCGGTCGCGGCACACATCGTCGACCGTTTCAGCGGAGCATCTCGATCGCCAGCGCGGTCGGGGTGCGGACGCCGGCGCCCGTCACGACGCCCCGCCGTCCCCACGCCTCGGCGAGCGTGATCGAGGCGACGCCCGGGGCCGTCAGCGCGGCCACGGACGCCGCGGTCCACACCCCCGCCTCGACCCCGTGCTGCGCCGGGTCCGTCGCGTCCGGCACCGTCTCCGGCCCGTACCCGCCCGCCGCGGTCGGGTCCGTGACCGGACGCCGCGCCGAGGTCGCGACGGCGTTGAACCGCGGGCGGAGCGTCACCGGTCCGACGTGCAACGGCCTGCCGGCGGCCAGCCGGGAGGCGCAGCGCACCACCTCGCGCTGCATCCGGACCGACTCGGTCACCTGGGTGCGGCTCCGGTCGTGCATCTGGGGCGTCACGCTGAACGTCAGCGGGCCGTCCCACGCCCGGAGGTCGTCGATCCCCCGGTTGAGCTCGGTGAAGTGTGCCCGTGTGCCGGCCACGACCTCGAGTCCGTCGAGCTCGGCCGACGCGCGGCGCAGGGCACCCTGGAGCTCCGCGGTCGTCCCGTGGGACACCGGGTGGAACGCACCGACCCGGACGACCGGGCCGTCCGCGAGCGCCGACTCGATCGCGGCACGGAGCGCAGTGGGGTCGTCGGTGACGAACCGCACGTCGAGCGGGGCTCCCTGCGCGTCTCGTCGTGCGCCCGCCAGCACGGCTGCCGTGTCAGGGTCGCCGAGTACGGGCTCGACGAGGACCGCCAGGCCCCGCAGCAGTGCGTCGTCGGCGGGACGTTCCGCCGCGGGACCGGACCCTGCGAGCAGCTGGAGCGCAGGCGCGGCGGAACTCCCGTCCCCGGTGTCGGTGGCCGTGTCCGTGTCAGTGTCCGCGTCCGGAAGGGCGGAGGCGGGAGCCGGGTGGCCGACGGGCGTGCCGGTCGCGGAGAACGGTGCCGCGCCTCGCCGTGGGATGCAGCGTGTCGGGGTCGCGCCCCCTTGTCGTGCCGTGCGGCCTGTCGCGGTCACGCGCAGCGTGAGCGTCTGCCGGACCGTCGAGCCCGGGCCCAGGTCGACGGGGAAGGGCTCCGCCAGCGGTGTCGAGTACGTCTTGTAGGACGCATCGGTCCAGTTGCGCTGGTCCTCCATCTCGAAGACGTCGCCCCCGAGGTCGAGTCGCACCTGCCGGCGTCCCGTGTCCCAGGTGTACCCGGCGACGTCACGGGCGGGCTGGTGCGGGGCGATGTCGATCGGGTGGGCCGTCGTGGTCTCGGTCCCGTCGGGGTGCTGGACCACGAGCGGGACGCCGGCGAGGGTCGGCGGGTGCAGGACCACGAAGCCGACGCGGTTCCGCCGGAACGGCGCGGTCACGGTCGCCGTGACGTCCACGTGCAGCGTGTCACCGTCAGCGCTGGCGTCGAGGGTCCAGCGCAGCACCTCGGTGTCGTCGAAGCGCGCGGACGCGTCGACCCGCAGGTGGCCGCCGTGCTCCCGGGCCGTGGTGGCGGCGTCGAGGACGACGTCGTCGGCCGTGCGCCAGTCCGCGTCGCGGGTGACGAACCTGATGCCGCGGAGCACGGGGACGGCGTCGTCGTGCCGGACGTCCACGAGTTCGGCGCCGTCGTCGTGCCGGACGTCCGCGAGCTCGGCGCCGCGGAGCGCGAACCGCCACGGGCCGACCGTGACCTCGCGCTGCTCGTCCGGCCAGGCGGGGGCGCTCGTCACCCTGCACTCCGCCGCGTCACAGGCTGGTCATCCCGCCGTCCACGCGGAAGATCGCCCCCGTCGCGTACGAGGACTCGTCGCTCGCCAGGTAGACCATGATCCCCGTCACGTCGTCCGGGGTGCCCGCTCGACCCAGCGGTGTCCGCGACACGATCGCCGCGCGGGCCTCGGCGTCGCCCGCGATCGTCGAGACCAGTCCGGTCTCGGTGTAACCCGGCACGACGGTGTTGACGCGGATGCCGTGGCCGGCGTACGCCATCGCGGTCGATCGCACGAGTGCGTGCACGCCGCCCTTCGTCGAGGAGTACGCGGCGAACGTCGCCCCCTCGCCGTTGAGACCCGTCGGGCTGCCCGTGCAGATCACCGACCCGCCACCGCCGCGGGCGAGGAGCGATCGCACGGCGTGCTTCACCGTCAGGAACGTGCCCGTCAGGTTGACCGCGAGCGTGCGTTCCCACGTCTCCAACGAGACGTCGGCGACGGCCGCGTCGTGACCGAACAGCTGGATGCCGGCGTTGGCGACGACCACGTCCGGGGCGAAGTCGGCGTCGGCCGCGGCGGCGAAGCCGGCCACGACGCTGTCCTCCGACGAGACGTCCATCGTGACGGCGAGCGCGAGCTGGGCGCCGGTGGCGGCGCCGTGCGTGGCGGCGGCGGATGCTGTGGCGGTGCTCGCTGCTGCTGCTGCGGTGTGCGCTGCTGCGGTGTGCGCTGCTGCGGTGTTCGCGGCCGCGGCTGCCTCGTCCGCCGCCGCGGTGTCGCGGTCCGCGTAGACGACGCGAGCCCCTTCCGCGACGAACCGGTCGGCGATCGCCCGGCCGATCCCGGCAGCCGCCCCGGTGACCAGGGCCGTGCGGCCCTCCAGGCGCCCGTTCACACCGACGCCCCCACTGCTCGTGTGTTCCCGGCGTCGCCGTTCGTCCCGGTGGTCGTCATCGGTCACCCTCCTGTGCGCCGGTGGGGCGCCCGTGACGTGATCGTAGTTCGACTCGTGATCGGGGCGGAAGACGCTGACCACGAGCTCCGGCACCGTCCCGCGGTCCGGGTCCGCTACGTTCTCGGCATGGGCCACCTCTTCGGGAACGCGCGCCGGTCCGCGCCGGGCCACACCCCGCTGCCACGACGCCTGGTGGCCCCGGTGGCCGTCGGCCTGGTCCTCATCCTGGTCGGCTGCAGTTCGACGGACACGCGCTCCGAGCCGGGCACGGTGATCGACCTGCTGAAGCAGGACTGGCAGCACGTCCCCGGGATCGCCGAGGACCCGGACGGCCTGCGCGTGACCAGCACCGGCCAGAGCATCGTCGAACAGGACGGCTCCGGTGGGCAGCCGGACCCGCCGGTCAACCTGGCGGGGACGCACCTGGTGGCCGCGGAGGACTTCTCCGTCAGCGCGACCTTCGCGGACGTCACCGCTGACGCCACCCTGTCCGTCTCGGACAGCCCGCCGGTGATCGCCGACGAGTTCCGGATCGAGCCCGCCGGGGTCCGGCTGACGCTCGACGGCGACGACCTCCGGATCGCCGTCTTCGACGGTTCGCGGCAGCAGGACGTGACCGACCCGCAGCCGACACGCGACGAGCACGTCACGGTCGACGACCCCGAGGCCGAGATCGCCGTCCGCCGCACCGGCGACCGGCTCGAGGTGACGAGCGGCGGTGCGACCGTGTCGACCCTGCCGCTCGGGGACGTGTTCGGATCGGGCACCCTCTGGCTGGGGCTGTCGAGCGACGACGGTTCCTTCACAGTCCCCTCCCTCACCGCCGCGGCGCCGACCGGTTCGTCCCTGACCGCCGACGGTCCCGCCGCCGACGACGCCGAACCCTCCCCGGAGGGCCTGCAGGCACTCGCCGCCCGGGCGCGCCCGGGCTTCCTGGTGGGCGCCGCCGTGGCGCTCGGTCCGCTCGCCTCGGACCCGGACCTGGCGGACGAGTTCGTCGGCGAGTTCGGTGCGCTCACGCCGGAGAACGCCATGAAGCCGCAGGCGCTCTCCCCGAGGCAGGGCGAGTACCAGTTCGCGGAAGCCGACGCGCTCCTCGACCTCGCCGAGCGCAAGGGTCTCGCCGTGCACGGCCACACCATCGCCTTCTCCGAGGCGATGCCCCACTGGATGCAGGACCTGCCCTCCGGCACCGAACAGGAGCGCGCGGCCAGCGCCGATGCCCTGCTCGACTACCTGACCACGGTCGTCAGCCACTTCCGGGGTCGGCTCCACTCGCTCGACGTCGTCAACGAGCCGTTCGACGTCGACCAGGGCACCAGCCTGCAGGAGAACACCTGGTACCGGGTCTTCGGGCCGACGTACCCGGTGGTCGTGTCGCAGGCCGTGCACGACGCCGATCCGGACGTCGAACAGTTCGTCAACGAGAACGGCGCCGACGTGCCCGGCCCCCGTCAGGACGCCCTGCTCCGGCTCGCTCGTGACACGAACGAGCGGGGCGGACACGTCGACGGCGTGGGTCTGCAGTCGCACGTGTACGACTCGGACACCGACACCATCTCGGCCGAAGACCTCGAGACGACGCTCGACAACGTCGAGGACGCCGGTCTGGTCGCCCGGATCTCCGAGAACGACGTCACGGACGACGCGGGGCTCGAGGCCCAGGCGGAGCAGTACGCCACCGTGGTCGGGACCTGCCTGCGGTCGGAGTCGTGCGTCTCCTGGACGACGTGGGGCGTGGACGACCGGTACGACTGGTGGCTCGACGACGACGGAGGCCTGCACCAGGGCCACGACCTCCTGTTCGACGACGGGGAGCCGACGGCTGCGTACGAGGCGGTGCGGCGGGCGCTCGCGGGCTGACGCGCGCGCTGGTCGGCACGTCGCTCGACCGCGGCCGTCTGCTGTGCGACGCAGCCAGGAACGTGGATCAGCTCACGGTCGGGATCCCTCGGACCGGGTACGTCGCGGTCCCGACCCGGTGCCGGCCGCGCGGGACCATCACGTCATCCGGTCCGTCGCACGGCATCGTCACGACCTCGCGCTCGTCGCCAGCCGCCGCGAGTGTTCCACGGAGCAGGTCGTCGAAGAAGTAGCGCTCCGGGCCGGCCAGGTCGATCTCGCGGTCGGAGGATCCGCCCGCGACCACGGCGCTCACGATGAGCTCGACGACCTCGGTGAGGTCGACGGGCTGGATGAGCGAGCGTTCCGCGAGCACGCGCCCGTCGACGGTGTGCTGGTCGGCGAGCACGGGAACCCACGTGTGGAACTGGGTCGTACGGATGATCGTCGCGGGTACCGGTGCCGACCGCAGCACGCGCTCCTGCGCGACTTTGCCGTGCCAGTACCCGTTGTCGGGACCGTCGTCCTGCCCGACGCCCACGATCGACAGCAGCACGTGGTGCCGGACCCCCGCTCGTGCGCCCGCGTCGACGAGGGTCCGCGTGGTGGACTCGAAGAAGACCGTGGCCTCCGCGTCGAAGCGCGCGATGTTGAGCGTGTTCACGATCGTGTGCACCCCGGCGAGCGCCGCATCCAGCCCGTCCCCGGTCGTCGGGTCGACGCCGTCGGCGCGACTGCCGATGACGACGTCGACGCCCTGCTCCCTCAGGGCCTCCGAGACCCTGGCTCCCACCTGGCCGCGACCGCCCGCGATGAAGACCTTCATGTTCCGTCCTTCCTCGTCCTCCGGCGAGATCTCGCCGGAGGACTGACGACGGTGACCGCACGCGTGTGAGCCCACATCGTCGCTTGACCCGGAGCGCACTCCGGGTGTGAGCATGGGCGCATGCGCGAAGTGCCCCTCCCTGAAGTCCTCGCGGACGTCCCGCCGGACGGACTGAGCATCGGGCAGGCGAGTGCCGCACTGGGCCTCCCGATGGAGACCCTGCGGTACTACGACCGGGCCGGACTGATGCTCGACCCGACACCGAGGAGCGCCTCCGGCCAGCGCCGGTACCACCGACCGGACCTCGACTGGGTCGGCGGATTGGTGATGCTCCGCGAGACCGGCATGTCCATCGCGGGCATCCGGCGGATCGCCGAGCTCAGCAGGCGGCCGGGCACGGAAGTCGAACGGCTCCGGTTCTTCGAGGAGCACCGGCAGCGAGTCCTCGACGACCTCGCGCGGACGCAGCGGCACCTCGCCGCGATCGAACGGAAGATCGCCGCGTACCGGGCGATCACCGAGGAAGGAGCCCCTGCAGATGCAGACACGACAGCTCGGTGACGGGATGACCGTCTCCGCCATCGGCCTGGGAGCGATGGGCATGAACGCGTTCTACGGCCCGAGCGACGAACAGGAGTCGATCGCGACGCTGCAGCACGCGATCGACATCGGCGTCACGTTCATCGACACGGCGGAGGCGTACGGACCGTTCACGAACGAGCAGTTGATCGGCCGAGCCCTCGGGTCCCGCCGCGACGAGGTCACGATCGCGACGAAGGCATCCGCGGAGACCGATGACGACGGCACCGTCCACGGCCGGAACGGCAGTCCCGAGTACATCCGTCGCGCCTGCGACCGATCCCTCCGGCACCTGGCCACGGACACCATCGACCTGTACTACCTGCACCGCGCCGACCCGGCGGTGCCGATCGAGGACAGCGTCGGCGCGATGGCGGAACTCGTCGCGGCCGGCAAGGTGCGACACATCGGCCTGTCCGAGGTCGCGGCGCCCACGCTCCGTCGCGCGCACGCCGTCCACCCGATCGCCGCGGTGCAGTCGGAGTTCTCCCTGTTCTCCCGGGACGTGCTGCACAACGACGAGAAGTCGACCGCCGACGAACTCGGCATCGGATTCGTCGCCTTCTCCCCGCTCGGACGCGGTGTCCTCACCGAAGGGGTGCGGAGTCTGGACGATCTTGCGCCGGACGACGCCCGGCGGGGGCTCCCCCGTTTCCAGCCCGCGGCGTTCGCCGCGAACCGGCGGCTCGTCGCACGCGTCGAACGAGTGGCTCACGAGGTCGGTGCGACGACCGCGCAGGTCGCCCTCGCGTGGCTGCTCGCCGAGGGTGCCGTACCCATCCCCGGAACGCGCCGGCGGACGCGCCTCGACGAGAACGCAACGGCCGCGGAGGTCGAGCTCTCCGACGCGCAGCGGAGCGCGCTCCTCGACGCGGTGCCGGTCGACGACGTCCTCGGCTCCCGCGACGGCATCGACGCGCCGATCGGCACGGATCGCTGAGGAGTCTCGGACCGGAGCCTGATCGGGCCGACGGTGAACCCGGCGACGGATCACACTTCCGCAGGCCGTGCCGTCAGACCTTCGACCGGACAGGAAGAAGGTCGCACCGTGAAGGACATCCTCATCGTCGGCGGCGGGTACGCCGGGTTCTACACCGCGTGGAAGCTCGAGAAGAAGCTCCGCCGCGGCGAAGCACGCGTCACCGTCATCGATCCACGTCCGTACATGACGTACCAGCCGTTCCTCCCCGAGGTGACCGCCGGCTCCGTCGAAGCGCGCCACGTCGCCGTCCCCCTCCGCAGCCATCTCCGCAACACCCGACTCATCGCCGGTGCCGTGACGAACATCGACCATGCGGCGCGGACCGTCACCGTCACGCCGAAGGACGGCGAGCCGTTCCCCGTGGGGTACGACACCATCGTCGTGACGGCCGGGGCGGTCACGCGGAAGTTCCCCGTTCCCGGGCTCGTCGACGAGGCGATCGGGATGAAGCAGGTCGAGGAGGCCGTGGCGATCCGCGACCACATCCTCACCGCCTTCGACCGCGCCTCGGTCCTCCCCCCGGGGCCCGAGCGGCAGAAGCTCCTCACCGTGACGTTCGTCGGAGGTGGCTTCTCCGGCGTGGAGGGCTTCGGCGAGACCCTCGCCCTCGCGACCGCACTGCTGCAGTCGTACCCGGAGCTGAGCACGGCGGACATCTCGTTCCACCTCGTCGAAGCGCAGGGACGGATCCTGCCCGAGGTCACCGACGAACCGGGCAGGTGGGTCGTCCGACACCTCGAGCGACGAGGCGGTCACGTCCACCTGAACACGCAGATGCTCTCCGCCGTCGGCGGCCACGTGATCCTCTCCACCGGCGAGGAGTACGACTCCGGCCTCATCGTCTGGGTCGCCGGCAACGCGGCGAACCCCGTCGTGGAGCGCCACACCGACCTGCCACTGACCGCCCGCGGGTCGGTCCGCGTCCGTGCAGACCTGCGCGTGGAGGGCGACGACGGGATCGTCCCGGACGCCTGGGCCGCCGGCGACGACGCAGCCGTTCCGGACCTCGCCTCCCCGAAGCCGGGGGCGCTCACGGTCCCGAATGCGCAGCACGCGGTCCGGCAGGGCAAGCGACTCGCGAAGAACCTCATCGCCACGCTCCGCGGTGGGAAGCCCCGCGATTACGTGCACCACAACCTGGGTGTCGTCGCGACCCTCGGCCTCGGGCACGGGATCTTCCAGTACAAGCGCATCGTCATCACGGGCTTCCCCGCGTGGGTCATGCACCGCGGTTACCACGTGCTCGCCGTTCCGACGTGGGAACGGAAGTTCCGTGTCCTCCTGATCTGGATCAGCGCTGTCTTCGCGGGCCGCGACATCGCTTCCCTCGGCTCCGTCACCGAACCTCGCCGAGCGTTCGTGACCGGCGGTGTTCCCGACACCGTCCCAGGAGCGACCGATGCCCGTTGATCGTCGAACCCGACCACCCCGCGGTTCCCGAGCGGCCGGGATGCGGACACCATGGTGGCCGACGCCTCCGCCGCCCCGACTCACAACTCGGTCGGCACCTTCGTCAGAGTGATCACACCACGAACAGGAGTGACGATGACCGACAGCGAGCCTCATGGCGACGGAACGGGCGGCGCGCGTGCGAGTGAACAACTCCCCGACGTCTTCGGCGAGCGCCGGCGGCTGGTGTCGATCGGCTACCGCATGCTCGGCACCCTCGCCGAAGCCGAGGACGCGGTGCAGGAGACCTACGTCCGCTGGTACCGGATGACGGACGCCGAACGCGCCGCGATCTCGAACCCACAGGGCTGGCTCACCCGTGTGGTGAGCCGGGTGTGCCTCGACGTCCTCGGTTCGGCGCGGGCTCGCCGAGAACGGTACGTCGGGGAATGGCTCCCGGAGCCGGTGCCCGCCGACCTCTTCACCGGAGGCCCCACCGACCGGACGACCGGTGATCCGCTCGACCGCGTGACGCTCGACGACGAAGTGAGCACGGCACTGCTCATCGTGATGGAGAGCATGACGCCGGCGGAGCGTGTCGCCTTCGTCCTGCACGACGTCTTCGCGGTGCCCTTCGACGAGATCGCCACCATCGTCGGGCGATCCTCGGCAGCGGTCCGGCAACTGGCCACGTCAGCCCGCCGCCGAGTGCGGGACCACGACGCCCACCCACGCAACCGGAAGCAGCACGACGACGTCGTGCTCGCGTTCGCAGCCGCCATCAGCAGCGGCGACCTCGCCGCCCTGACGGAGCTCCTCGATCCGTCGGTCACGCTCCGCTCCGACGGCGGCGGGGTCGTGAACGCTGCTCGACGCCCGGTGCTCGGCGTCTCCAACGTCGCGCGGTTCATGCTCGGTACCGCTCGGAAGCGCCCCGCCCTGTCGTTCCGGGAACAGCGGACCGGCGACGGCGTCGCCCTCGCCGCCGTCGATGCCGGTCAGCTGCTCGCCATCGTGAACGTCAAGGTGCGCGAGGGACGGATCACCGACGTGTGGATGCAGGTCAACCCGCACAAGCTGACGGCCTGGTCGGCGAGCTGACCTCACACGTCCCGGCTCCGCATCGTCAGAGGTGTGACGGCACGAGCCGTCGGAAAGGGAGTCCCCGTGAAGATCCTCATCCTCGGCGGCAACGGCCACGTCGGTACCCGGCTCACTGTCCGTCTCCACGAGCTCGGACACGACACCGTCGTCGGGTCACGCACGAACGGGATCGACGCCGTCACCGGCGAAGGCCTCGGAGCCGCGATGGTCGGGGTCGACGTCGTGGTCGACGTGCTGAACACCGTCGAGATGGACGCCGCGGCGGCGACCGCCTTCTTCCGCGGGTCCACCGAACGGGCCCTCGCCGCCGAGCACACCACGGGCGTGCGCCACCACGTGCTGCTCTCGGTCGTCGGGGCGGACCGCGCGCTCGCGAACGGCTACTACGTCGGCAAGGTCGCCCAGGAAGAGGCCGTCCGCGACGGGGGCGTCCCCTTCACGATCGTCCGCGCGACACAGTTCCACGACTTCGTCCCGACGATCGCCGACTGGCTCACCGGGGACGGTGTCGTCCGCGCGCCCGGCATGCTCCTCCAGCCTGTCGACGTGGACGACGTCGTGGACCTCCTGGCCGAGACGGTGACCAGCGAGCCCGTGAACGACACGATCGACCTGGCCGGACCGGACCGGTACCGGCTCGACGAACTCATCCGCGCAACGCTCTCGGCGAGCGCGGACGACCGCGACGTCGTGACAGCGAGCGGCGTTGCGCTCGGCGCCGACGCTGCCGACTCCCTCGTACCGCTGGGAGCACACCGCTCGGGCACCCGGCGGTACCCCGTCGAGGCACCCTCCGTGCACTCGTGAACGAGCCCCGCACCGCTCGACCCGAGGAGACGACATGAAGATCGCGATCGCCGGCGGCACCGGCACGGTCGGACGCCACGTCGTCCGCGCAGCCCACGAACGGGGGCACGATGTCGTCGTGCTCTCCCGGAAGCAGGGGGTCGACGTCCTCGGGGACGTGGGCATCGCTCGCTCGATCGAGGGCGCCGACGCCGTCATCGACGTCCTCAACACGACGACCCTCTCGACCGGAGCGGCCAGAGCGTTCTTCTCCACGGCCACCTCGAACCTCCTCGCGGCCGAGGGGCAAGTCGGAACGGCGCACCACATCACCCTGTCCATCGTCGGGATCGACGACATCGACACGTCCTACTACGCCGGCAAGATCGCGCAGGAACGGCTCGTCCACGCGTCCGACGTCCCGCACACCGTGGCACGGACTGCGCAGTTCCACGAGTTCGCGGAGCAGGTCGCGTCCCAGACGACGATCGGACCGGTCACGGTGGTGCCGCGCACGCTCACTCGCCCGGTCGCAGCACGAGATGTCGCCGACCACCTCGTCCGGGTCGCCGAGACGGAGCCCGCGGGTCGAGCACCCGACCTGGTCGGGCCCCAGGACGCCACGCTCGCCGACATGGTCCGGCGCATGTACGAGCACGACGGGTCCCGACGCCGCGTCCTCGACGTCCGTTTCCCGGGTGCGTACAGCAGGGGCCTCGCGTCGGGTGCACTGCGCGGTGGTCCCGACGGGCAGTCCGTCACCGAGACGACGTTCGACCAGTGGCTCGAGTCCGCGGACCACCGCGGGTGAGGCACGTCACGAGCAAGGAGCTCCCGATGGAGCAGGGTCAGGACCCCCGCGAACGCACGGGCCTCCTCCAGACCGTCGGCCTGGTCGGCACGATCGTCATCGCCCTCGTGGTCGGGGTCTGGGCGTACCTGCTCCCGAAGGAGTTCTACGATCACTTCCCGTCCCTGCTCGGGGAATGGATCTCACAGGACGGTCCCTTCAACGAGCACCTCATCCGTGACCACGGAGCGCAGTACCTCGCCCTCGGCGCCGGGAGCGTCGTGGCGCTCTTCTGGCGGTCTCAGCCGCTGTACCGAGTCCTCGGCATCGCCTGGGGCAGCTTCGGCGTCCTGCACTTCGTCTACCACGTCACGCACCTCGGGCATATGAGCACCGCGGACGCCGTGGCCCAGGTGATCGTGCTCGCCGTCGCCGCGCTGCTCGGCGTCGCGATCGCGCTCCCGCCGCGCCGTGGCCGGACGGTGGGCGCGCGCTGAGTGCGCGAGCTCCACGCTTTCCACGCAGGCGACCACCGCCCGGACGGGAGGCGCGGGACCGGCCCGCCCCGCGCCTCCCGTCCGCGCATGCGGCGTCCAGAGCACGACAGCGCGGCGCGATGTGTCCACCGGACGGCACGCGAGCCGCCGCGCGGACCACGGTGCGGCTGCCGATACGGTCGAGTGATGGCGAGCATCACCTACCCGACGCCGCTCCGAGCAGGCGGGCGGATCGAGGTACCGGCACCGTCGATGGGGGTCCCCGGCCATCTCCACGAGTGACTGCGGGCCGGGGTCGAGCGCTCACCGAACGCGGGTTCGAGGTCCACGTCCGGCCGCACGCGCGCACGGCCGGCCTGACACCGGCGCCGGCCGCTGCCCGAGCCGAGGACCTGCACGCTGCGTTCGCGGCGGCTGACCTGGTCCTCCCACCGTGGGGCGGGGAACTCGCGATCGAGCTGCTCGAGCGGATCGACTGGGACGCGCTCGCCGGGGCCCGACCGTGGTTCGTGGGGTGGTCGGACATCTCGACGCTCCTGCTGCCGCTGACGACCCGGACCGGGCTCGCGACACTGCACGGCGCCAACCTCATGGACGAGCCGTACGAGCTGCCGACCGAGTTCACGCGGTGGACCGACGTCGTGACACGTCCGCCGGGGAGCACCTTCGCGCAACACAGCGCCCCTCGCCGACGCAGCCGCCCGTTCGGTGCGTGGGCCGACGAGCCGTTGGACCGCGAACACGCCTACGACACGCCGACCCGGTGGCGGTCCCTGGACGGAACGGACGACGTCACGATGCGGGGCCGGCTCATCGGTGGCTGCCTCGAAACGGTGTCGCTGCTCGCCGGGACCCCGTACGGCGACGTGCCCGGGTTCGCGCGGGAGTACGCCCCGGAGGGCACGATCGTCTACCTGGAAGCCGCGGAGTCCGACGCGATCACCGTGCTCCGGATGCTCACCTCGCTGCGGTTCGCGGGCTGGTTCGACGACGCGAACGGTGTCCTGATCGTCCGTACCGACGGGGCATCGGTGCCGGGCCTGGACCAGGAGGACGCGGTGCGTCAGGCACTGGGCGACCTCGACGTCCCCGTGCTCCTCGACTTCGACACCGGGCACCAGCCGCCGCAGCTCCCGCTGGTCAACGGTGCCCTGGCCGAGGTCCGGCTCAGGGGAGTGGACGGCTCGATCGTGCAGCACCTGGTCCCGTGACCCCGCGGCCCAGTGAGCGACTCATCAGGCCTCGAGCGTGCGTGCGCGGGTGGAGGTACGCTGCCGACCCGATCCGGATCGCGTGGACGTCGCGGACGTCGCGGACGGGCATCGCCGAGGGGGACGTGCGCCGATGAGTCAGCAGTTCGTGTTCTGGAAGACCGACCGACAGCTCGACGCCCGCGCCGTGTACGAAGCGCTCATGGACGGTCAGAGCGTCCCCGGCCTGGAGGTCCTCGACACCGACGCCGGCGAACGCGCGATCATCGCGGCCTTCCCCGACTGGGCGGTGGAGCTGACGCGCGCCGCCGGCGGGGAGCAGACCGCACTCGAGGCTCCGGACGAGCACCGAGCGGTCATGGTCGACTACCTGCCGCAAGCGGTCACCGCGAGCTGCTACGGCATGGGACCAGATGACTGGAACCGTGTGATCAGCGCGTTCGTCGACCTCGGGTGGCCGCTGTACGACCCGCAGATCGATGCACGCTTCGACGAGTACTGACGGCGCCGGGGACCGCATCGTCCCCGACCGGTTCAGCAGCCCGAGTCGATCACCCTCGCCCCGGAGTCGTCCACGCGGAGCGCCTGGTCGTCCCGGAGCGGCACGAGTTCGTACTCGCGGCCGTAGGTGTCGAGCGTCTGCTGGATGAGCTCTGGTGGGTACGGCGCCAGTTGCCCGTCCGCGTGAGGGACGACGGTCTGGTCGACGAGCCCGAGCCCGCCGAGGTCCGTGAGCGACGGCCCGTCCGCAGGGTCGTCCAGCAACGAGGCAGGTGTGGCGTCCGGCCCGGCGACGATCGAGCCGGCGCTCGCCCCGATGTACGGCAGCCCTCGGCGCACGTGCGCGACGATCACCTCCGCGTTGCCCGTGGTCCGCAACGACTCGAGCAGAGCGAAGGTGCTCCCGCTGGCGACGTAGAGCGCATCGAGGCCCGCGAGCAGCGCGTCGAGCTCAGCCGGCGTCGTGTCACGGACCGTGATCCGCACCACGTCGTGGCCGAGCCCGTCCACCGCCGCTCGTTCCGCCTCCACGAAGGGCGCCTGTGCGAACGACCGCTGGGCGTCGTCGACGTAGCCGAGCCGGAGACGGCCGCGACCAGCGCTGACGGCTGCGGCGAGGAAGGGCGCGACCGCGCCGGTGTGACGGGACAGCAGCAGGATCTCCACGCCAGCACGCTAGTGACACCCGCCGACAGCAACAGGTGCGCGGCGCCGACGAGCGATGACCACGGCCGGCCCGACGATGCCGATCAGCACCAGAGCGATCGCGATGCACTGTCGGGGCCCGAGGTGGTCGCCGGCGACGAAGACTCCGAGAGCGACACCGGTCAGGGGATTGAGCAGGCCGATCACGCCGACGACGTCTCCCCGGAGCCGGTCGAGGGCGGCGAACCATGCGACGTACGCGACCGCGGTCGCGATGAGCGTGAGGAAGGCGTACGCGATGAGACCACTCGGGCCCACCGCCGGAGGGGCACCTTCGAGGGTGACGGCGAACGGGACGAGCAGCATCCCCCCGACCACGAGCTGCCAGGCGGTCGAGGCGAGCACACCGACCTCTGGGTTCCACCGCTTCCCGAGGATGAACCCGAACGAGGACGCGGTCATCGCCGCCGCGGACACACAGACACCGATCCAGTCCACGGGCTGCGTGCCGTCGAGCAGGAGCATGCACACTCCGCCGACCCCGACGAGGGCGCCGCTGAACCGGATGGGAGACGGCCGCTCCTGCACCACGAGCCACGCGATCAGCGCGAGCGCGACGGGCGATGACGCCATGACGGCAGCGGCGACGCTCGTCGGCAGCAGCTGGGCCGCTTGGTAGACGAGGACGAAGAACGCTCCGACGTTCAGTGTCCCGAGCACCAGGCTCTTCCACCACCAGGAGCCGGATGGCAGTCGGCGTACGACCAGGAGGAGCAACAGGCCAGCTGGCAGCGCTCGGATCGCTCCACCCCAGAGCGGCTCCGGGGGCAGGAACGTCCCCGTGACGAAGTAGGTGCTTCCCCACGCGATCGGGGCCACGCCTGCGACGAGCGACCAGCGCAAGTTACCTTCCATGGAAGACAATCTAGCTTGCCAGGAAGGTATCGTGATCGACGTGGGGCAGCAGCACGACCGCGTCGACGTCATCCAGGCCGAGTGGCGGCGCGAGCGGCCCGACCTCGACGTCACGCCGCAGGGCGTGATCGGTCGCCTGCACCGGCTCGCCGGCCACCTGACCGACGAGATCGTCGCCGTGTACGCCGAGCACGGCTTGACGGAGGGCGAGTTCGACGTCCTCGCGGCGCTCCGCCGTGCCGGCGCCCCCTTCGAACGGCACGCGGGTGAACTCGCCGAGTCGACGATGGTCACGACCGGCGGCATGACGAAGCGCTTGGACCGGCTGGAGAAGGCGGGACTCGTCGCCCGGCGGCGGAGCGACACCGACGCACGTGGACGGATCGTGCAGCTCACCGCCCGAGGGGTCGAGGTCATCGACGACGCCGTGACCGCCCACCTGGCGAACGAGCGTCGCCTGCTCGACCTCGTCCCGGTGCAGGACCGCGCTGGGCTCGAGCGGGTGCTCCGGGCGTGGCTGGGGCACTTCGAGGCCGACCCGGACAGCCCGGGTACGCAACGAACGCTCAGCAGTCCCCGACGTTGACGCTCGACCGCCCGAACTGACCGGACCCGACGAGCGCGAGGACAAGCACAGCGGCGACGATCCACGTGCTGACCCCGAGCGGGCCGGCGAGGATCGGATCGACCGACTGCCCGGCGGCGGAGACGAGGACGACGGTACCGGCGCTGGCGTTCAGCGCTCCGTGTGCGAACACCGCCGGCCAGAGGGACCGACTCCGCAAGCGCAGCCACCCGAAGAGCGTCCCGATGAGGATGCACGCGATGACCATGAGCAGGACCCCGAAGCCGTTGGGCTGCGCGAAGTTGTAGCCGAGCAGGACGAGCGGACTGTGCCAGGCACCCCAGATGGCGCCGCTCAGGACCAGTGCCGGCCAAGTACCGAGCCTGGACCGGAGCCGAGGCAGCAGCCAGCCGCGCCACCCAACCTCCTCACCGAACGCGAGGACGCCGTTGAAGACTGCGGCGATCGGGATCGACAGCAACTGGACGATCGCGACCAGCCGTACCGGGATCGCATCGGCAGCTTCTCCAGCCGTTGACCGCAGTGCTTCCCGGAACCCGGACAGGTGGAGCAGGTCGAGGTGCAGCCATCCGCAGAGGGCGGCAAGCGCGATGCCCGCGATGATCACCAACGGAGTGGCGAGGATCCCCACGACGGTGAACCCGACGACCCGCTTCACGGGTCGGAGCGGCCAGATGCCGAGCGCACCGATGACGTCCCTCGGTCGACGTCGTTCGACCGCGACCACGATGAGCACCGCGATCGCGGGCGTGTACATCATCGCGGGCAGGAGCACCCCGGCGAGTGGCGACCGCAGTCCGTCGCCGCTCGCCCACAGCGGCGACGCCGTCGCCCATGCGCCACCGACGCTCACCAGGAGGAACAGCGCGAGCACCCACCAGAAGACGTCGCGCCGCGGGGCGGCGAGCTGGGCGTCCGGTGCAGACGACATGGGTTCCTCTCGTTGGCTCCGTCCTCGACCGGCGAGCGACCGATCTCGACGACGGGTCGTGCGCGGGATGGTCGGCCCGCTCCTCCTCCGTCCCTGGGGCTCGCGTCCTCAGTGCACCGGGGTCAGGCGCCGGGCTGCACGTGATGCGGCAACCGCGCCGAAGCCGAGCGCCGCCAGCGTGCAACCGAGCGACAGGCCCAACACGACGATGTACAGCACGGGCACGAGCTGTACCGGGATCGACACGAGCGCGATCGCCACCGCAGCCACCAGCAAGGGGCGCATCACCTTCCTCGCGGCGAGGTGACCGGTCTCCCAGGCCTCGTCGCTGCGCATCAGCGACGGCAGGCGAATGCCCGCCAGGTGGTTCCGACCGGCCCCGTCGACCGCCATCGAGACGACACCCCAGATCGCTGCGTTGACCACGATGAAGAGCACGGCACACGCGATCGCCGCGAACCACCCTGGGCTGCTCATTCGTACCTCCCCGGAACGAACCTAACGCGCGACACCCGGCCGCCGTCAACCTGGTAGCCCCCCTTGACCCCTCGATCGATCCTCACCCAGACTGCTGTGAAAGTTCCAAGGGGGAATCAAATGAAGTTCAGTCTCATCGCGCAGATCGCGATCGCTTCTCTGGCGCTGGCAGCGATGCCCGCAGTGGGTGCCGCAAATGCCGAGACGGCGTCGTCTCGGTTCACGGATGCCGAGATCGCCGAAGGCGTGCTCTACGGTGAGGGCGCATTCGCAGAAGCTGCCTCGATCCAGCCGCTCACGCGACCCTCGTCCGCATCGCAAGCAGAGATCGGTGCCGTGCAGGACAAGCTGCTCCAGACGGTCCAGAGCGACCATGCAGCGGAACTCGCGTCGGCGGCGGACGAGATCCGCACGGGTGACCCGTACCGGGTCGACGACGGTGTCCGCCAGCTGACGTCGGCGTTCGGCGAAGCAATCGAATCGGACTACCCGGCGGTGTCCACCGCGAGCACGGTCGAGCCGCAGTGCGGTGTGATCTGCGTGTGCGTCGCGGGTGTCGAGATCGCCGTCGTCGGCGGCATCGCGGTGGCAGTGGTCGCCGAGACCGCCGTGGCCGGTCACTTCGTGCTCTGGACGAAGGCGAAGGTCTGGAACGCGAAGTCGGTCAGCTCCGACAGCACCGAGGACCTCGGCTACACCGAGTACGTCGCGAAGATCGCATCCGCGACCAAGTGACAGCGTCGATGACCACTGAGGAACACGACCGGTCGTCATCGTCCACACACAGCCGGGAACGGACGGTCCGGCGGGTCGCCCTGGGCATCGGCGCCGTCGTTGCCGTGATGGCGTTCGTCGCCACCATGCAACCGAGTGTGTTCGAGTCCAGCGCCGGCTCGAACGCGGTGCTGCAGACCGTGCGGACGTTCGTCCCGCAGGGCTGGGGGTTCTTCACACGCGACGCACGCGAAGACACGTACACCGCGTACCGCAAGAGCGACACGGGATGGTCGGCCGTCAGCCCGATATCAGGGGGGTCGCCTCGGTTCGTGTTCGGACTGAACCGGGGGGCACGCCTCGTCGACGGGGACATCGCCCGCATCGCGGTCGCGAAGCCCGACCACGGCACGGAGAAGCAGGCGTGGACGTCGTGTGCCCCCGGGACGTCCGTCGAGCGCTGTGCACTCGAGAGCGACGTCACCGTCAACGGCCACCAGACCCTGGACCCGCTGATCTCCGACACCTGCGGCGACATCCTCATCGCGAAGGTGAAGCCCATCCCGTGGTCGTACGGCAAGCTCACCCGCGAGCACCGGCAGTCCATCAGGATCGTGAACGTGAGGTGTGCGTCGTGACGCCGAACGAAGCGAAGCCCGGGACGCTGCTCGAGCGTCTCGTGCCGGCCACCAGCCCGGTCACGACCTGGCTCCATCCGGCGAGGGCGCTCCTGGCGCTGGCGACGCTCCTGACGCTCGCGGTGAACCCCGGTCCGACGCTCTTCCACTCCTCCGACCCCGCCACGGTGGCGGCTCCGGAGTGCTCGGGTGTGCCCGCTGTCGGGTTGTTCTGCTTGGCCCCCGACCCCGACGTGGCTCGGTGGATCGGAGCGGGATTGCTGTGCACCGTCCTGGCGGGCCTCTTCCCGCCGGTGACGGCGGTCCTGCACTGGTACGTGTCGGTGAGTGTCTTCTGGACCATCACACCGATGGAAGGCGGGGACCAGTTGGCCGCGATCGTCACGCTCATGCTGATCCCGGTCTGTCTGACGGACACCCGGTGGATGGTGTGGCGCCACACCCCGAAGCCGTCGAGCAGGACCCGGAACATCATCGGGAACACGGCCCTGCTGCTCATCGCGGCACAGCTCGTGATCGTCTACGCCAACTCCGCGATCGCGAAGTTCTCCTCCGCCCCCTGGGTCGAAGGCACCGCGTTGTGGTACTGGATGCAACACCCCGCCTTCGGTGCACCCGGGTGGCTGTCCGGACCGGCCCTCGACCTCCTCGCGCAGCCTCTGGGCACGGCCATCCTCACGTGGGGCACGATCGCGCTCGAACTGGTCGTGATGGCGTCGATCTTCTCGACGCAGCGCCGCGTCCGGCTCGTGGGCTGGTCGCTCGGCGTGCTCTTCCACCTCCTCATCGCCGTCGTGATCGGACTAGTCTCGTTCGGCATGGTGATGGTGGCTGTGCTCACGCTGGTCCTGCTCGCGCGGCCGACGAGTGCGGCGCCGAGCAGAGGGGACGGCGTACCGAGCCGGTCAGACGAGGAGGAGCCGTTGGACGGCGACCTTCGCGGTGCGGATGCTCCGATGTCCACCGAGGCAGGAACGCACGTGCTCGCCATGAGCACGAACGGCCCGGGTACGAGCGACCGGTAGCGCTCGCGGGCCGCCGAGCCCGCCTGCCCGCCTGCCCGCCTGCCCGCCTGCCCGCCTGCCCGCCTGCCCGCCTGCCCGCGTGGACGTTCGCACGGTTCCGACAGGAGCGCCTCGACTGCCCGTCGCACGGGGAGTCGAGGCGCTTCTCGGTGGGGGCGAGTGTGCGAACTGAGTCAACGGGTCGGGCGGATCGCTTCCTGCGTCGGAGGCTTCAGCCACCTTCGTGGTCGGAGGTCCGGAGCACGGAAGCCGGGGCCGTTCAGATCGCGGTCATCCGCTCCTGCCGGAGCGGATCAGCCGGATCTCTCGGACGCCGTCCTCGGTCTTGGACCGCCCGTCCGGCACGAACCCGTGCTTGCGGTAGAACGCCTGGGCGCGTGGGTTCGGGTCAGCGACCCACAGCGCTGCCGACTGGTCGGGGTCGAGCACCGCCTCGAGGAGGGCCGAGCCAGCGCCGCTCCCGTGGACCGCGACGTCCGTGTAGAGGATGAGGAGCTGCTGCATCCAGGTCGCGTCGTCGTCCTGCGGAGCCGACGCCATCGCCACGCCCACGATCCGTCCGTCAGTGACGGCTGCGGCGATCCGCGCCGCTCGCTCGCGCCGCTCAGCTGCGAGCGCTGTCGTCCAGAACTGCTCCCGGCGCCCGACGAACGCAGGGTCGTCGAGCATGTCGTCGGGGAACAGACCGCGGTACGTCTGTCGCCACGAATCCACGTGCACGCGAGCGAGTCCTGGGACGTCATCGAGCCGAGCAGGACGGACGGTGATGGACATTGCCACACCCTAAACAAGCCAGAGTGCCGCCCGTGGCGTGTTACAGAGGCGCAACGTGACGGAAGCAATCGCCCCCGAACACCTAGCACTCGCAATAGGTGCGCCTGGCCTGTCCGCGTCCTTTGGTTACGTCTGCAACATGCTGGCCCATGAACGGGGGTTCCATGGTTGGAGGACTCCAGCTCGACGAGAACGGCCTCAGCGCGCTCATCCGCGAGCTGCAGGCGCACGGCGCGGCGAGGGACGAGCACGCTGCCGAAGTCGACGCTTGCCGAGTACTACCTCGATCTCGCGATCGGTGACCGCTACCGGATGCTGCGCACGGTGCATCCGGCCGGTCAGTCGTTCGCGCAAGCCGGCGCGAAGGAGCACTTCGTCGCGACGCTCACGAAGGCCGCGACGTTCTTCGACCAGGCCAGCAGCTGACCAGATGTTCGGAAGCAGCCGGAAGGGGCGCCCGCATCGCGGCCGGCACCCCTTCCGGATCGGTCAGGTGGTGAGCCCTAATCCTGGCCCAGGAGCTCGCTCAAACCGGGCCTGGCAGCGACGGTAGCTGCTCTCCTGGGCTCTGTGAATACCCCCGCTCAGTCCGCGTAGCCGAGCATCCCGAGGGCCGTGTGCGTTGCTTCCTCTTCCGCTTCTGCAGTCACTCGAAGCGCAGCAAGTGTCTCGTTCTCCTCACGGAGGTACGCCCCATGGACGCTCCGCAGGACGGTCAGCAGGTGCCGCTCGCGGTAGTGGACGGCGTGCGATTCCCGAGCACCGCCGGCTTCGACCAGCGATTCTACGTAGACGTTGACGTGACCGACTGCGAAGACGAGAGCGCGGACAGACAGCCGAGCATCGTCGTTGGTGATGAGTTCGGCGAGATCGTTGATCCTGCCCACCTTTCGCAGCTGCTCCTCGGTCAGAACGCGGAAAGCATCGCCGGGAGCAACCTTCCTCGAGAAGGACTCGGTGATGATCGACAAGGCTTCACGCGCAGCCACCCGCCCCTGCTCCGTCAGGCGGTCATTCCGTTGGGCCGCCCGATCATCCTCACGCGCGCGCCAGGCCCCGACGAACGAAGCGCCGATGGCCCCGCCGGCACCGATCACGCCACCAGAGACGCCCGACCAGAACGAGATCCAGTCAGCGGCCACGGCGGCCACCGTCAGCGTCGCGAGCAGCTTTCCTAGCCGCTCGTCGTGCACGGGCCTCGGCGTCCTGCTGCTGCTGAATCGGGCTCTTCTGCATCGATCCGCGAGCGGCCAAGACGATCATGATCACGACCAGTACCAGCACCACAGGTACCAGGAACATCAAGAACACAGCATTCCCCCGTTCGGCGACCTGGACCGCCGCTCCCCAGAAGGCTAACCCGCGCCCGGATCAAGACGACCGGCAGACTGGGAAAACGAGAGGGAGCTACATGCAGCAAGGCCACCACCCACCGAGCGCCATCATCTCCCGCGCCGCGCCGCACAGCAACCGAACCACACGACGGCACCCACCCAGGCCGAGATCGAACACGCGATCGAGCTCGCGGACGCCGCCCTCGGCGCCGCCGGCCACGAGGTTGCCGATGAAGACACGCGTGAACTTGGCCGCCAGATCACCGCGGGCACGATCACCGGGGAGGAGGCTGCAGCGCGCTTTGTCGCGAAGCTGCGCTCCAACCCGTCCGATCAGCTCTCCTGACCCGACCGCCGGCCGCGCCTCGCACTGGGGCTCGCGACGTGGGCTGCTGGCCTGACTGGATAGACCCCATGGGGACGAACGACAGCACCGGCGCCGGCGCATCCGCGAAGCGGGAGTACGACCGCCGGCGGGCGCGCGACGAGGCGAAGATCCGCGAGACCTGGGGCGACGGCCGCATCGGCACGATCGCCGTCGCGCTCTCGGGCGAACGCCAGAGCACCGCGGCATGGAAGTCCGGCGCCGCTGGCGAGGCCGAAGTTGCCCGGGCCCTCGACGCGATCGCCTCCGAGCACATCGTCGTGCTCCACGACCGTCGCATCCCCCGCTCGCGCGCGAACATCGACCACATCGTCATCACCCGCGCCGGTGTCTGGGTCATCGACGCGAAGCGGTACCGGAACAAGCGGCCCCGCCTGCAGGTCGAAGGCGGGCTGTTCCGACCCCGCACCGAGAAGCTCATCGTCGGCGGCGACCGCACGAAGCTCGTCGACGGCGTGCTCCGCCAGATGTCGCTCGTGCAGGACGTGGTCGGTTCGGTCTCCGTGCAGGGTGCGCTCTGCTTCGTCGACGCCGACTGGCCGCTCTTCGGCGGCTCGTTCACCGTGCGCGGTATCGACGTCTGCTGGCCGAAGCGGCTCGCGAAGCGCCTTTCCGCACTCGAGGGGACGGTCGACGTCGCTGCGGTCGCCGAGGCGATCGCTGCGCACTTCCCGCCCGCCTGAGCTACGCGGCCCGCAGGTGCGCCGTGGCAGTAACGTCGCCGGTATTGTCGCTTTTTCGGAATAACTGACATTATCGACATGGCTATCGCCAGAAAGGAGCCGCGATGACGAACTGGCCAGCACACGCCCAGCGCGTCCTCCCCTGGACGAGCACGAGCCGCCGCGGCACCCGCGAGGACCGGACGCTCTCCGAGGTCACCGTCTCGATCCCGCCGCGGATCGCTGACCTCGACGTGCCCCTCATCGCCGAGCGTGACCTCGCCCGCGCGCGGTACGAGACCGCCGACCTCGAGCGCGTCGCCGACGGTGTGCTGAGCCCGCTGTCGGGCTTCCTGATCCGCATGGAGTCGGTCGCCTCGAGCCGCATCGAGCACGTCGAAGCCACGCCGGTCGCGTTCGCACGCGCCATCGGCGGCCTGAAGGAGAACGCCTCGGCGATGTCGATGGTCGCCGCCGGCACCGCCATCACGAAGCTCATCGCCGCGTCCAGCACGACGATCACGCTCGACGAGATCCTCGCCGCGCACCGGGCGCTCATGGAGGCCGACCCGGACCCGTCCGAGCGGCCCTACGCCGGGCGCGTTCGCGACGTGCAGAACTGGATCGGCGGCTCGCAGTACTCCCCCCGCGGCGCGCTCTACGTCCCGCCGCCGCCCGAGGAGGTCCCGGCGCTCCTGGACGACCTCATCGCGTTCTCGAACCGCGACGACGTCGAGCCGGTCACCCAGGCCGCGATCGCGCACGCGCAGTTCGAGAGCATCCACCCCTTCACCGACGGCAACGGCCGCATCGGCCGGGCACTCGTCGGCGCGATCCTGCGACGACGGGGCGTCACCCCGCACACGGTGCTGCCGGTCGCCAGTGCCCTCGCCGCCGACACGACGCACTACTTCTCGCTGCTGACCGCGTACCGGACGGGCGACGCGGCGCCGATCGTCACAGACCTGGCGCTGTGCGTCGAGACGGCCGCGCGAGAGGCCCGCGGCACCGCGCGAGCGTTCTCCCGGTACGAGGCTGCGTGGCGGGAGCAGTCCTCCCTGCGCGCCGGCAGCGCCGCGGACCGGATCCTGCCGGTGCTGCTGTCGCTGCCGGTGTTCACCGTCGAGCAGCTCGTCGACGAGCTCGGCGATGTCCCCGAGCGGAGCGTCTACCGCGGCGTGCAAGCGCTCGAGGAGGCCCACGTCGTCGAAGCCGTCACCGAGCGGGTCCGCGGCCGCACCTACGCCGCGATGGACGTGCTCGACGAGTTCGAGGACCTCGACACCCGCATCCGCGAGCGGATCACAAGGCTCCGTGCAGCGTGACGAGCGTCACGACGCGCGCGGCACGTTCGCGCGCACGTCCTCGGCCTGCGCCTCGTCGAGCTCCCAGCGCTCGTAGTCCGCGTGCCCTGGGTACTTCGCGCGGAGGTAGTCGCGCACGACCTTCCCCGGTCGGGACTCGTTCGTGTAGCCGAGCTCGGCCGCCAGCTCCCGCGGTGTGTACGTCGTCATCGCTGCTCTCCCTCGCGTTCGCGCCCGAGCAGCCGGCGCAGCCAGCCGGGTCGCGCCTTGGTCTCAGTGCTCGCTTCCGGCACGGGTGACTCCCCCGATGCCGGTACCGAGCTCACCGCCACGGTCAGCTCGCGCTCTGCCGGGTCCGGCATCGGCGTCATCGGCCAGTCCGACGGCACGTAGTCGTCGGGCACGACGTACCCGCCGCAGTTGACGACCTCGCCGTCGGCGGTGATCGTGACGCTCTGCACGTGCAGCGTCCCGTCGTTGAAGTCGAACGGGCTCGGGCCGCCGGGGGCGTACACGGTCTCCTCGCGGAGGCTCTTCGACCAGGTGAGTCGCCCCACGGCGCCCGCAGAAGACGACGCCCACCAGTGGTCGCCGTCCCACCGAACGCGGAGCTCATCGCCCACGCGCACGTCGCGTACGTGCTCGGTCACGGTCGAGCGATAGAGGTTCGACGCCTGCGGCGTCCCGCGGCCGGCGTAGACGCTCGCGAGGAGCCCCGTCACCCCGAAGCGGCGATCGCCGTTCTTGTGGACGGAGCCGAGCTGCGGATGACCATCCGCGGCTGGTGGTCCTGGTGTCTGCGTCATCGCCCCTCCCGTCAATGCCCGTCGACGTCGCCGGTCAGGATCGCAGTGGTTACTCCGGCATCGAGCTCGTCGTGCAGCACGCCGACGATGAACTCCTCGACGCCGAGCGAGAGCAGATGCTGCAGCACCGCATCGTGGTCAGGCAGCCACGGCTGCCACTCGTCGTGCAGGAACGCCTCGACGTGTCCGTCCTCGCGCACGATGATCGCACCGACGTTCTCGAGGATCCCGTCCTCGTCGAGGCGCACGCCGAGCACGAGGGGCTCAGCGTTCTCGCGGATCGGTTCCACGGCGAGCTCGCCAGGCAGCGGCCACGCTGAACGCTGCAGCTCGACGTTCGACATGTGCAGGTGCGGCTCGCTGTCGTCGGTCGCGAACTCCAGCGTGCCGTCGAGGAACTGATCGATGACCTCGTGCACCCGGTCATGGAGCGCGGGCTGGTACCTCCACCAGCGCTCGTGCACGGCGCGGAGCCAGGCCTGCGTCTGGATCGACGTGCCGACTGCTGCGCCGACCAGCTGAGGCGCGTTGCCGGGCAGCCCGACGACCTCGAACTTTCCGTCGTCGGTGTGGACGGTGAGCGCCCCGGTGTCCGGGTCGGCGTCCACGTGCAGGACAGCCGCAGGTGCACCAGCCCAGACGTCCACTGGCAGCGCCGGCGGCAGCGCGAACGGCACCGCGAGGGCCGGCTCCTCGGCTGCGCGGTCCAGGATCTCGCTGACCCAGGTGTCTCTGTGACGGGCTCCGGGCGACGGCGCATCCTCGGCAGTGCGTGCGGCGATCAGATCGGCTGCGCGCTCGTGCGCCTCGTGCGGATCAGCGTTGACGCCGACGAGCACGCCAGTGTCGGCCCACTGCGCGAGGTTGATCGCTCCGAGGTCGTCGTCGGACAGCGCGACGCTCCACTGCGCAGGGTCGGCGAGCACGAACGCCGCCGTGCGCCCGGCGGGTCCGTTCTGCACGGCCGTGACGATCGCCGGCACCAGGTGCGGCAGGTCCTCGAAGCCGGCCCCGACCTCGAGGCGGTCGATGATCAGCAGGTCGTCACGCTCGAGGACCTCGGCGGCGCCGGCGAAGAGGCTGGCGAACGGGCCGCCATCCGGATCGGCGCCCGCCACCACGGACGAGTACGAGCCCTGGACGTCGGAGGTCTGCAGAGCCTCGACGATCTCCTCGACCTCGTCGGGTGCGCGGACGGTGAACGCGGTCACTCGCGCGACGGGAGCGGCCTCGGCCTCGTCGTCGGTGAGCGGCACGCGTACCTCGATGACCCAGCGGTCGACGTCGAACGACGGGTAGCCGTCGCCGTCCTCGTCCGCGATGGTGATGTGCACCAGGCGCAAGCGTCGGTCCCACGCATCGTGCACCGCACGGACGAGGGTTGATCGGTCTGGTGCGTCGAAGCTCACGCGACCACGGTACTGAGCGGTGGCCGCATGATCACGACCGCGCCCGACACGAGCCTCAGCCCACTGGCTCGATCGCGCGGCGCACCAGGTTCACCACCAGGAGCACCGCGTCGGCCGCCATGCCTGCCGACCGGCGATCGCCGTTCCTCCGGTGCTTCGTCGCCTGCGCGAGCTCGATCGCCGCGCGCACGACCTTGCGGAGCTCGGCGCTCTCGGACCCCGGCAGCTCGACGTCGACCACACGACCGAGCCGCGCCTTCGTGTTCGGCACCGGAGGCTCGTCGGCGCCCGGCTCCCCGTGACGCCCGTGCTCGTACGCCGCGGCGGAGAGCGCCTCGAGCGCGGCGACCGCGTCGTTGCCGACGTTCGAGTAGTCCTGCTCGGTGCGGGCGGCCTGGAAGTGGCGCCGCATCTCGTTCAGCTCCTCGTCGACGCGCTGCCACCCGGTGGATCCCCGCGGGGAGATCGGATCAGCGAGTGCGCCAGTGAGCGAGTCCGTCTCACGCGCATCCAGCAGCGCATGGAGATCGTCGAACTGCTCGTCGAGCATGCTGCGTCTGGCCTGCCAGCTGCCGTGACCGTCGTTCCTCAGCCAGTACTTCCGGAACGTCTCGAAATCGCGGAACGGTGGGTCGAACGTGGCGATGCCGAGGCGGTCGAGCACTGCCTTCAGCGCACGAAGAAGCAGCCGCGAGTCGTCGTTGTTCAGCGGCGACCCGTGGGTGCCGTAGGCCTCGTACTCCTCGTGTACGACGCGCGCGAGCGGGACCGCGATCTCCAAGTCACCATGCTGCGCGTGCGGCCCCCGAAGCAGACCCTCGAGAAGCTCCGTGTCCAGGGCAGCCTTCTGATTGACCGCCGAACCCCAGATGTCGGTCACGACCTCTTCGTCCGGGAGGTAGAAGTCCCACGTTCGCATGGCGCTCACCCTAGCCAGGAGCACCTCCCCACCGTGGGCAGTCCAACGCCCTGGCCGAACGCCGCAGGTCGGTCGCCGGCCGCGCGACAACTTGCCTGCAACCGCGACAAGTTGCCCTGCATCCGCGACAAGTTGCTCTGCAAGCGACCCGTCCGCATCCGCAAACAGACGCAGCATCAGGTCACTTCAAGGGGTGTGACTCAGACCGACGGTAATGGCCCTTATCGCAACTTTCGGCGCGACGGCGGGAGGCAGTCCGCAGAGCGAGGCTCGGCGGGGAACATCGCTGCCGCCCTTGTCGGAGTGGCTGCGAATCGCGGTCACAGGCATCCAAGCGAAGGCGCTCTACCATGCGCTAGCGCGACCGAGCTGCTCGGAGGTCGGCGGCCGCATCTCCTCGGGTCCGGCAGGGTCACGGAAATGCCCCCTTATGTTAACTACCATCCATGGTCTTCGGTAGCAGGTCCGCCCATTCAGCGTCGACAACATACGACGCTGCACCTTCGCAGTTCGTCGGCGCCACGTCCACGCCCGCAGAAACGTCCACGGCTCCATTTCGTACTTCAAAGTGATCAGCACCCTGGTCTTGACTTTGAAGCGATCGCACCGTGTGGACGGTCGCCGCACCGTGCTTCACTAGGAGGAGTTGGTCGCCCACACTCAACCTGCCTCTCTCCATGTGGACGCCCACCCTACCTTCCCAGCGCTTCACTACCGTGCCCAACGACGTCAGGCGCACGTCAAGCACTCGATCAAGAAGCTCCTCGGTTACCGCTGCATTAACCGACCGAAGATATGCACCCGCAGTGTCAACATACGAACGCAAAAGGCCCGGCGCAAGCGTATCCTTGTCGCCATATGAGTGAGCAACATCGTTTCTGCGCTGAACCAGATCGATCAAGAAGGACTCGAAGGAGTTGAACCCTGTACGACCCGCCTCCTCATCAGGGATGTTAGAAATTCGCTGCAAGACGTTTATCGACAATCGACTCAGTAGCTGCGCTACGTAGTCCCATCGATAATTTGCTGTCGAAAGCGTGAAAACCGCACCAATCAACCCCGGCTCGGCCTCTGGGGACGCCCCAAGCGCGGCAAATGCGGAATTTTCTTCAACAGGCACCCGGGTGCGCGCACGATCCCCGTCAATGAGGCACCTGAGAAGAAGCTCGCGATGGTCCTTCTGAACCCTCTCTGGAAGCGCTGATCGAGACGGGTATATCGAGCTGAGTACCGCTGCTGTCGAGATCAGGATTTCGTCAATTGTCTGCTCAATGACGCCGTAGCATGCGATAATTACATTCACGTAGGTCGATCGCCGAGCACGCTGATCAAGCTCGCTCAGGGACTCTCTGTCATCTGCGTATTGGGCTTCAAGCGCTGCGGACAGGACGTCATAAAGGTCCAGGTCCGAGTGAACGCGGTTAGTAGCCGACGCTATTAGATCGGTAATCTGCTTCATCAGTCGTGGGTCACGACTCGCTGCAACAGCCCCTCGATGAGTGCGTCGCGTTCCGCCAAGTCTTGCGGATCTGTACGGCGACCATCAAATGCGGCAGCATTCTCGTCATAGAGGGTTTCCAAGCCGGACAGGACTTCCTCCTTACGCGCGCGGAGGGTGTCTTCATCGTCGATGAACTTGCTGAACGCGGCCATGATTGAGTCGTATGCAAGGAGCGTCGCCCGCGGCACCCACGACCTCACGCCGTTGCGATCGCGCCGAATGTAGAACGCCCGCTCCCCCAGTACGGCCTCGGCCAGATTAATCGTGGCGACGAAGACCTTGCCGACAGCTTCAACGGTCTCCTCATCAAGTTCACGATTCGCTACGGTCCAGTACTCGTCGAGGAAAGGACGGAGGCGGCGGGGTGCAGCCACACCTCCTCGCTGGCGGTGCGCAAAAAAGCGGAGGACCATTTCGACGTCTTCCATCTGCCGATACTTCTCATTGGCCAGAACCTCCTCCGCTACCTCCCCACTCGCCACCTCCCGGTCATCGGGCTCGGGTATTCCCCACGCGCGACAGAAGCTCGGCGTTCGAGCGAGGCGTGGCAAGAGAGTATTTAGCGGCCCCTTACTGAGTGCGTTCCGGGACTCCTGAGGCGTCAATGGCTCACCGCCGCTGTTGATGCGCTCAAAGACAAGCTCTTTGAGTTGGTCCGCCTGCTCTGCATTCTGAGCGGTTTCGTAGAGAAGGACGATACTTGACAAGTACCGACGATCGATTCCCTGGCGTAATTGTAAAGGAAGCTGCTCGTATGTGCGCCCTTCCAGCACCTGCCAATATTCGAGTCCCGTGAGCACTAGCTCGTTCTTATAGAATGCCGAAAGTGCCGTTAGACGCTGCAGGCCATCCATCACCTGAAACTTTGAGTACTCATACTCGTAGAGGAAAATCGGCGGCACGGGGACATTCATAAGGAATGATTCGATCAGCCGTGACTGCTTAGAAGCACTCCAGCGGCTGCGGCGCTGAAAGTCCGGGCGAAGCTCCCAGCGACCCGACGTGAGTACCGCGGGCAGCTCAGCGAGTTGGGTCCGGGCTTGGTCAGTGACGATTCGGATCTCGCCACTCACGTAGCGCGCGGAAATCTGTTCGTCTGACATGGGCGGCTCAGCGTCGGGCTCCGAGAGTCCGAGGTTGAGCTTTTCGTTTGGCAGAAGCTTCGCTGGCACCTGGATCCATCCGGTCGGTTAGCAGTGATTCGCATCATAGGGCCGGCGTTGGTTCGCCGCGCCCTCCAGGTCTTCTAGCCGTGTCAGGCGAACGGGGGGTCGTAGTCAATGGTCTCGTTGTGTTGCGGTACACCTCAGTGCCACGGGCGCCGACGGCCGCGAGGCTGTAGTCCTGGAGTCCGCCGCGAGCCGTCGCCACACACCTGGGCGCTGATCTAGAGCTTGCGCAGCGCGAAGTAGGGGTTAGCGCGATCTCACTCACCACGGGAGTGAAGGTGCGAAACCTTGGGCTGGACTGCCCGCTTGCTCAACGCAGGAGGCTGACTCCGGCGTGCGTTCGGACGGACTTCGGCCGCGCTGCGCGGGACATCCTCAGCGAGGTCTGCACCAAAGACGCACCACGGGCACTCCCAAGAACCAGAAAACCCCCGCCGGAACGGGGGTTTTCTATGGCGGTACCGGTGGGATTTGAACCCACGGTGGAGTTGCCCCCACACATGTTTTCGAGACATGCTCCTTAGGCCGCTCGGACACGGTACCGGGATCGAGTTTACACGACTCGGGAGGCGCGTCTGACCACCGCGCGTCGGCCCTCCCTCCACAGGTGGTTGCGCGAGCGGGGCCGCCCACAGTTCAGCCCCGATCAAGGAGCCGAGCAGCCCCGCCGCGTACCGTCCCATTCATGAAGTCCCGCACCCTCGTCGCACTGCTCGTCTCCGGCCTCGGCGGACTCGCCGCCGTCGGTGGCGGCCTGTTCGGCGCCCGCGCCGGCGTGCGCGGGCAACGCGCCGCCGCGCAACGGGTCGTGGACATGCTCCCCGTCAACGCCCAGTGGTGGCGCGAACGACTGCAGCACGAGGGGCAACTGACCTACCTGGCGATCGGTGACTCAGCTGCCCAGGGCGTCGGCGCGACCGCACCCCACCGCGGCTACGTCGGGCTGCTGGCTCGCCGGATCCGGCACCGCTCGCGCATGACGGTGCGCGTGGTGAACCTCAGTGTCTCCGGCGCGACGACGTGGGGCGCTCGGAAGGAGCAGCTCCCGAAACTGCGCGGGTACTCCCCTGACATCTGCACGGTCTCGATCGGCGCGAACGACATCGCCGACTTCCACCCCGACAAGTTCGAGCGGAACATCCGCGAGATCTACGCCGCCGTGCCGTCCCACGCGATCGTGGCCGAGCTGCCGTGCATGTTCGTGCCGGACCGGGAGCGCAAGGTCGCGGTGGCGAACGAGATCGTGCACCGGGTGGCCGACGAGTTCGGCCTGACGGTCGCTCCACTGCACGTCATCACGAAGCGGGTGGGGCTGCGCCGCACGTTCTTCAACAGCTACGGGGACCTGTTCCACCCGAACGACCGCGGCTACGAGATCTGGGCCAGCGCCTTCGAGCCCGCGGTCGACGCTCGCGTGGACACGGTGGCTGCGATCCGGCACTACCTGTCCGCGCGGGAAGCCGAGGACCTCGGCGCCAAAGCCGGCTCCGTCGCGGCCGCTCGGGCCGAGCAGGACACCGAGGACGCGGTCACGCTCGACCACGCCGGCCGCCCCGGCGCGATGGAGCGTCTGCGCCACCGGATCACCGGCTCGATCCCGCTGCCCGACGGAGCCGAACGGCCCGTGGCGGACCGCGCAGGTGATGTCGGCGGCACGTCCTAGCCTGACGACATGGCGCGCGCTCAGTCCCTCTACCGCTGCACCGAGTGCGGTTGGACCAGCATCAAGTGGGTCGGTCGCTGCGGCGAGTGCCAGGCGTGGGGCACGGTCGAGGACTCGTCCGCCGTCGCCGCCAGCACACGCGGAACCGCGGCGGTGGCGGTAGCGGGCAACCGCGTCGCGCGCCCGATCACCGAAGCCCGCGGCACGTCGGTCCAGCGGTGGCAGACGGGCATCGGTGAGTTCGACCGGGTCCTGGGTGGCGGCGTCGTCCCCGGCGCCGCCGTGCTGCTCTCGGGTGAACCCGGCGTGGGCAAGTCCACCCTGCTGCTCGAGGTCGCTTCGCGCGCCGCGGCCGCCGGCAAGCGTGTGCTCTACGTGAGCGCGGAGGAGTCGGTCGACCAGGTCCGGCTCCGTGCCGAGCGCACGGGCGCCATGCACGACGACCTCTTCCTGGCGAGCGAGGTCGACCTGGGTGTGATCCTCGGCCAGATCGACCAGGTGCAGCCCGACCTGCTCATCGCGGACTCCGTGCAGACGATCTCGTCGAGCACGGTCGACGGCATCGCCGGCGGGACCTCCCAGGTGCGCGAGGTCGCGTCGACCCTGATCCGCGTCGCGAAGGAACGGGCGCTCCCCGTCCTCATCGTCGGACACGTCACGAAGGACGGCACGATCGCCGGTCCACGTCTGCTCGAGCACCTGGTGGACGTCGTGTGCCACTTCGAGGGCGACCGGCAGACCGCGCTCC
>Ga0308167_1000184_pt1 | contig 139252 bp, 150 predicted proteins | sample PhyCR1_2_FD_202138 | JGI IMG/M metagenome (GOLD analysis project Ga0308167, IMG submission 202138) | Phyllosphere microbial communities from UC Gill Tract Community Farm, Albany, California, United States - DLSLRC.R1 | ecosystem: Host-associated > Plants > Phyllosphere > Unclassified | place...
AGGCGGAGATGTGCCAACACTGGATGAATGCTATGTAGCAAACGCTGAGGGAATGGAAAATATTCGATCATCCGCCCTCTACTCGCAAGAGTACGTATCCGCCCTGCTGGCAGAGCTGGAAGCGAAGAATAAGCGCATCGCCGAACTGGAAGAACAAAAGGCAATGTGGGTAAGTGTGGCAAAAGAGCTTGGTTCGAAGTGTGACGCGCTGGAAGCCATGGCCACCGATTATGCCGGTAAATTCCAGAAGGCGCAGGATTCCGCTAAACACCTGATCATCATGAATGACAGAGCTCAGGCGGAAATCGCACACCTGAAAGCCAGTCTGGCTACGCCGGTGCCTGTGCCCTCTTTCGATTGTTACAAACCAGACGTTGCTAGAGAGTTGCAAGAAGGGTTCAAAAATACCGTTCGCGCCGCTGGCTTCACCGTAGAGGGGGATGAGTAGCCATGGCAGAACTGACAAAAGAAGAGCGGAAATGGCTGAATGACTTGCAGAAGGTGCTTAACCGCTGCACGTCAAAGCGCCTGGGGTTTGCAACGGCTGGCGATCGAGACATAACTGTTTACGACAGCAGTTTTAGCGATCTTATTTTTATTGTTCTAGAGCGCGAAGGCGGTGACTACATCCCTACCGCAACTAAACTCGGTGCCGTATTGGGGGTGATTAATTTCCCTTCCCCGGTCGAATCAACAGCAGCTTAAGGAGGATGCATGACACAGACACTAACGACTGACAGGCTCAAAGAACTGGCCGACCCGAACATGATTTGTAAATGCAGTTGGGACGAATATAAATCGATGGCCGCCGAACTACTGGCTAACCGGGAGGCGCAGCCGGTGGCAGTGACGCAATTCACGCCAATAGCAGATTTGTATGCTGTGCGCATATTTGACAACGGATCAGCTTACGTGAGAGATGCAGCGGAAGCTCTCCGAATTTCCAAACGCAATGATAATGCGGAAATTGTTGAGTACGTTCACATCAAGCGGTTACAAGTTGCCAGCAGACTGGCGGCTAGATGAATCAACGGGCGCTAAAATTCTCATGTACAAGGACTGCAGCGTTATCGAAGACCAGCAAGCTGAGTATGTCCTATCGCTTATTCAGGCAGCGGCGCCCGAGGGGGAAGCCCTAACATATTAAAATCACAAGATAATGATTGAATTTCGAACTGTAGCACACAAAAGCCCCACAAGGGGCTTTTCTTTCCTTGCAAACTCCAATTATTCTAACCATAATTATACTGTACAAATAAACAGCATTGCGGAGGCGCATGATGAAAGTCGAATTAGTAATCCAGAAAAACAGAGAGTTACCAGATGGCGCTGTTGTGGCGATTGAACAGGAATTCCAGAAGCGACTGCTGAAATCGTACCCCGACTGCCGCGTCGCCGTCCGGCTCGGCGCCCAGGATAATCTGTCGGTGCTTGGGGCTGAAAAGGGCGCCAAAGAGCGAGTAGAGAACATCCTGCAGGAGACTTGGGAAAGCGCGGACGACTGGTTTTATTGATGGCACTCTTTGCCGACAAATAACACAGCAAAAAAGGAGGTTTGAGGTGACCGGATTAAAAGACACGCCCCCGGGAGGGTACAAGGTCGTGCGCTGCATGGACGACGTAGTGGTTGCCAGATTTAAAAATTTCCCCGTTTGCGAGCGGGCGTTGATGTACCGAAAAGGCGAGCAGTTCTCCTTCATGCCCTTGCAGCCCGAAGACATTGTTGGCACGCCAAAACTGATAACACAAATTTTAGAGCGGGCCGGCTATCGTAACGTAAATTCTGATAGACTTACTTAACGGGCTTGAACAACCCGTGCCTGCTGCGCCACAGGAGAGAACATGGCGCAGTTACAACTCATCAAGCAGTCATCAGGAATTCTGATCCCGGCCACGCCCGAGACCAGCGATTTTCTGCAAAAAAATTGCAAGCTCGGCGCCGTGCTGGTGGCCGACTTCAAAAAGGTGCGCAATCCGGCGTTTCACCGTCGCTTTTTCGCGCTTCTCAATCTGGGTTTCGAATACTGGGAGCCGACCGGCGGCGCCATCTCGACGAACGAGCGCAAGCTGGTTACTGGCTATGCCAGATTCCTGGCCACGTTCGGCGGTAATGAGTCGGCCCTGCTCGATGCCGCCGAGCAGTATCTCGACCGCATCGCCGATCGTCGTGCCGGCAGTATCAGCGCGTGCAAATCCTTTGACGCTTATCGCGCCTGGGTGACGGTCGAGGCCGGTCACTATGACGCGATCCAACTCCCCGACGGCACCCTACGCAAACACCCTCGAAGCATCGCGTTCGCCAACATGGACGAAACGGAATTCCACCAGCTGTACAAGGCCGCGCTCGATGTTTTATGGCGCTGGATCCTGCATAAACCTTTCCGCACGCATATCGAAGTTGATAACGCCGCGGCTCAACTGATGAGCTTCGCGTAATGGCCAACCTTAAAAAAGAGGCCAGAGGCCGCGACTGCCAGATCCGGATACCTGGTATCTGTAACTTCAATCCGGAAACAACCGTTCTAGCGCATTACCGCATGGCGGGAACCTGTGGCAGCGGCATGAAGCCGGATGATGAGCAGGGCGCCTGGGCCTGCAGTTGCTGCCATGACGCCATCGATTCCCGTACAAAAACTGAATATGACCGTGAAACCCTGCGTCTTTACCACGCCGAGGGCGTATTCCGCACGCAAGTAATTTTAAGAAGTGAGGGCAAGTTATGATTTATCCTGAGAATATTGGTAAGGGCGATGGCAAAGAGCTGCACTTGCGTGCGCTGGAACAAGTTTGGATAGAGGGTAAATTGAAAATGTGGGGCCGCTGGTCGGGCATGGCGAGGCACGGCAGCGCCGGCAGCATGTTCAACCGTTTGTTAGCCAGTGAGAAAGTGACAAAAGCCGCGATCACTCAGGCACTACGGCAACTTAAAAAAACTGGATGCGACAAAAGCGAGCTGCAGCGCTACCTGCTGGATATTATGGAGGGTAAGCAAAAAAGCAGCCTTGCGTTTTGCTCCGACCAGGAGGCATCAACCATTGACCAGGTGATCGGCACCGTCCTACTGGATAACCCGGGATTGAAGTCTGTAATTCAGCAGCGGTACATAGGGCGGGGGAAAAGCAAAAAGGCTATGGCAGCAGACTTACACGATATTCGGCCTGAATGGTGTATGCGCACCTGCGAAACCCGGATCGCCGTTTGGTTGAAAACTGCCGAGTTTATGCTTTACCTGCCGATGAGTGATGCGTTCAATTCAAACGTTGAAAGATTTTACCGTTGACTTTGCGCGGAAAATGGTTAAATTAGGTTAAGCTTCGCGAAGTAGTATCCGCAGCGACAAATCCAAAAGAAACCCGCCATTTGAGCGGGTTTTTTGTTTGAATTTAGTACCATCACGAAGTATATAGAGTTTATTTATCGCTATCGTTTTTCAGTATCATGTCGCCTAAGGTATTTTTTCGAAATTCAGGGTAATCAATTTTATAATTTAATAGCCCAGGTTTGCTTGGTACATGAATTGTTCTCGTTTGCAACGTTTTTACTTCTGAACTTGGTATGTATATTTTATCCGTGTGAGATAGTTTATCATTCTCAACTTTAATGCCAACAATACTACCGTTGTATATTCTTATAATTGCATACTCGCTGTCCTCATACTTAAAAACATTGAGGGCCATCTCAGTGGATGCACGAGATATTCCTACTGTTGTTGACATTGCAATAATAAACAAACAAGCAATTCCAATTAGAACGGGTATTGTGAGGATGTCTTTTTTTGATAGAAAGTAGTAAGAGGCATATAGTATTGAAACGCCAAAGCATAACGTGATGGTCGTGATAACGTTTGCAAAAATTATTTTTGGTACTGTCGGCGAGGACAATAATCCTATCAATAATACATATACGGCAATTTGAGTTAGTTTCCGTCTATCACTAGACTGCTTTTGTTTCAAAACCGTGATGAAAACAAGCGCTATAAGAAAAAATGATGAAACACCAATTATTCCAGTGTAGATAGATTTGATGTCAACCTGAATGTATTCTGTGTCGAATGAAAAGTAAATAGCATAACCAATTTCATAAGATAGCGCCACACCATATCCAAGTAACGTAATTATCAGTATGATTAGACCTTCTTTTTTTAAAAATTGCGAAGCGAAAATATTCATACTTCCTCGATTTGTTTTATTTGGTTTGCTCGTTAACGTAAATAAATAACTAGTTGACATTTAATTAATAAAAAATATAACACACATAATCAATAGATTATCACACCAAAAGATTGTTCGCATAGTTTGCCTCACATTCGCCTAGTAAATCCTTATTTATCACCCGATACCGGGATTAATCCCCGGAAGGGGGAGGACATGAAAATGCATGATAAAAACCCCGAATTGTGGGCGCAACTGATTGCATGGCTTGCTGCTCACAAGGAGGGCGGCGGTTATGCGGCTACGGCTGCGCTAATGGCGTTATTGCGCAGCTCATACGTTGGTCAGCAGGGATGGACGCGCCGACTAATTGACGCCGCCATGTGCGCAATGGTCGCGTATTTCATCAAAGATTGCCTGGCTGCAATCGGCTGGGATTCCACATACGCCTATCTCGGCAGCATGTTTATCGGCTATGCCGGCGTCGACTATTTCGGAAATATGTTGCGCCGGATCGCCAGCAACCGCACCGGCTCCCCTAAGTAGGAATAACCCATGACAAAAGACCAATTTAAAGAGGCGGCTGATATTGCTGCCGGATTAGCCACGCGCTGGTTTCCGCATCTGGAAGCGACCTTCATCGAATTCGGTATCATTTCTCCGGTGGAGCAGGCGATGTTTATCGCACAGGTAGGGCACGAATCGGCGGGCTTTACTGCTACCGCGGAATCCTTCAATTACAGCGTTGTCGGTCTGCAAACCACGTTCGGCAAACGGCTGACGATGGAACAATGCAAGATGCTGGGCCGCCAGCGAGGGGAAACAGCGGTACCGGAAAACCGCCAGGCGGCGATCGCTAACCTGGTCTACGGTGGTCGCTTGGGAAACAAAGGCCCGGGAGACGGCTGGAAATATCGTGGCCGCGGACTGATTCAGGTTACCGGGCTGGATAATTACCGTGCCTGTAGTGCCGGCGTCAAAACCGATCTGCTACTTGTGCCCGACCTGCTGGAAAATGACGAATACGCAATGCGCTCTGCCGGCTGGTTCTGGAAATCACGGAATTGCGGAAAATATGCGGGTGACGTCGAGCGGGTAACGCTGCTGATCAACGGTGGCAAAAATGGGCTGGCAGACCGCCAAGAACGATTCGAGCGTGCGCGCCAGGTACTGGCATGAGCGGATGGCTCTCAAAACTGGCAGGCGGGGGAATGCTGCTCCTGCTGGTGGTATCGATCTGCCTGGGCGGTTACAGCTCGTTATTGTCACATCGGCTGGAACTGGCACGGCAGCAGGTTGCAGAGCAGAAAAAGACGCTGGCGCAGCAGGCAGGACTGATCACCACATTGCGCGCGGATGACGCCCGTAATCGCGCAATGATGGCAGAACAGCAACGAAGAGAGCAGCAACTGCGCCAGCAGGGCGAAATCTACCAGAGGAAATATCAGGATGCGATCAAAAACAACAAATGTGCTGCTGAGCGCATGCCTGATGCTGTTCTTGAGCTCCTGCGCTGAACGGATACCAACGCCGCCAGCGCCAATAGTTTTATTTCCCCCTGAGTCAGTATTCAAACCTTGCGAACAGCCTACGCTGCAGGGTGATACCTGGGGCGATGCCGGCAGCTATTCGCTGGCATTGAAAACAGCTTTATCAATCTGCGCCGGCCAGGTGGACACGCTGAACCAATGGAGGCAACAAATGCTGAAATAAAACGGTTAGACCGCAGCAGCCGAAGGGCGGCAATTGTAGGGTAATAACCTGCACCCGAGTCTCTCGTCGTGAGCCAGCTTCGCATCTGGTTAGGGTTAATGAATCAAAGTAGCGTCGGGGAAGCATCGGGAGCGCCAATCCCGAACTGGTTATGGGCGGCCATAGGGCGACAGGGACTCAAGGGCATGAGCGCGGCCACTGCGAGAGTGTGGCGGCATTACAGGTGGCATTCGATGAGTGCCATCGATAATGATATATTACCCCTTCAGTCAAGGAGGGTTACTTGTGGAACATCTGATACATACTTTATTGGTTAACGGTAAAGGCGGCTTGCTTGTTAAGTACGAGATTTATAGCGCAAGCCGAACGCTTGATTACTACGGAAAGGTGCCGGAGGGTACTTGTAGGATTATTGCCTACCGATTAGATATCGGGGATTCAGTATTCAAAGTTATAGATACTGACCTGGATATTCAAAGTTTATTTGATGCGAACAAACCGCAACCGAACACTTGGTACTCGGATGGCCCTGACAGGGTTAACCTTGAAATGGTTATTCAGCATCTGAAAAAAATGAATTAATCACCTTTTCCAAATCACATAAGCCACCCGCATTTGCTGGTGGCTTTTTTTATGGACAGCGCTATGTCACAACCGGAAGAAAGCGGCCTTGAGCGCGATTACTGTGCCGGTCAACTTTCTCTCCGTGATATGGCAGAGATATACGGCATCAGTGAAGGGGCCATCAGAAAGCGCGCCAAGAAACACGGCTGGGTACGCAGTGGTAAAACTGGTACGCAAAAAGGTACGCAGGTACGCAAAGGCGGTACGCAAAAATCAAAAGTGCGTACCAAGGAGAATCCGACAACCAGCGCTGAAGAGCTGATATCTGAATCAGGCCTATCACCACAGCAAAGCCTTTTCGTAGCGGAATACCTCATTGACCAGAACGCCACTGCTGCGGCTGAGCGTGCCGGTTACAGTGATCCGAATTATGGTCGACAACTTCTAACGAATCCTAACGTTAAGCGAGCCATTGAGAGCCAACTGGTTGCATCCGTCTCACGCACGCTGGCCAACGCTGACGACGTGCTCGCGAAGATGTGGCAGTTGGCCACCTTCGATGCCAACGAGATTTCGCAGTATCGCCACGGAGCCTGCCGTCACTGCTGGGGCTTTGGCCATCACTACCAATGGCGTGACGCTATCGAGCATGAAGAAAAGTGCGCAGAGGCGAAAGCCAGGAATAAGCCGGACCCGCCAGACAAAGGAGGGTATGGATACGACCAGAACGCGGATCCTAATCCAGATTGCCCGCGTTGTAATGGCGACGGTATCGGCCGTGCCTACTTCCCCGATACGCGAAAATTATCAGGTATTGCTCGTCTGGCGTATTCAGGCACAAAAGTTGGAAAAAATGGCGTGGAAATCACAGCCATCAGCCGGGAAAAAATGTTTGAGGCCGTGATGAAACGGCTGGGCTTGGCTGACAGCGAGTTTGCGCAGCGGCTGCAACAGGTGGAAATCGAGCGCCGGCAGCTTGAAATTGATCGGGTGCGTAAAGAGCTCGACAAGGATAAGGACTCCGGTTTGTCACACAACATCATGCCCGTTCCATCATGCGACAGCGTGGATGATTGGGAGCAGGCAGCGCAACAGCAGCAAAGAGGGGTATTAGGTGAATGAATTACAAAGCTGTATGGAAGCCTTTACCCGGTTCGCAATCACTTTCCCTCAGCTGTCCTTGTGATGAAATTTTGTATGAAGGTACTCGTGGGCCCGGTAAGACAGCGGCTCAACTTGCCCGCTTTCGTCGTAATGTCGGATTAGGTTATGGGACTTTTTGGCGTGGCGTCATCTTCGATACCGAATATAAAAACCTTGCTGACATCATCACTCAGTCTAAGCGCATGTACCGGCTTTTTAATGACGGTGCTCGTTATTTAGCATCAGCGTCAGAACTACGCTGGGTATGGCCAACTGGCGAAGAACTGTTGTTTCGATTTGGAAGTGAAGAGGATGACTATTGGGATTATCACGGACAAGAATTTCCGTTTATCGGTTTCAATGAGCTGACTAAGCAGCAGTCATCAGAATTTTACGAAATGATGTTTTCCTGTCGCCGATCGTCATTCAGGCCGGAAGATTACCCTTGCAAAGATGGTTCATTGCTCAAGCCAATTCCCTTGGAGACGTTCAGCACAACAAACCCATTCGGTATCGGCCACACCTGGGTAAAGAAACGCTTCATTCAACCGGCACCACGTGGAACGGTGATTCGTGAAAAGCAACGCGTGTTTAACCCACAGACGGAGTGTGAGGAGGACGTGACCCTGACAAGGGTAGCCATTCACGGTTCATTCAAAGAAAACCCCTATCTTGACCCGCAGTACATTGCAACCCTGATGAGTATCAAAGACCCGAACCGTAAAAAGGCTTGGGTTGAGGGCTCTTGGGACGTTACAAGCGGTGGACGCTTCGATCACCTTTGGAATGAGGCGATTCACGTCATCAAGCCATTCAGAATACCTGACGGCTGGACTGTCGACCGCTCTCATGACTGGGGTGAGTCGAAACCATTCTCTAACCTTTGGTGGGCTCAGGCTGATGGCACAGAAGCAACGCTTCCTGATGGCAAAAAGTTCTGCCCTCCGGCTGGTTCATTGATTCTCATCGGTGAGTGGTATGGCTGCCCACCTGACGAGCTCAACAAGGGCTTGAATATGTCGTCTACAAATGTCGCGAAAGGCGTTAAGTGGATAGATCAGCGGCTGGTGGGTGAAGAGATAGATGAACCTGCAGAAACTCAGGGGAAAGGCCAAGTAAATATCATGCCAGGCATCTGTTCAGCAGTTGTTCCGGGGCCTGCTGATGGCGCTATTTACAACACCGGAGATAACGAGCTATCCATCGCGGATAAGATGGAAAGCCAAGGGGTAGCGTGGATAGCAGCGAATAAAAGCCCTGGCTCACGCACAAATGGCGCATCAATTTTTGCAGATATGCTTGAGGCCGTACTTGAAGGCAAAAGTTCAGAGTCAGGCATGCCGGAAAATCCAGGCTTCTATGTATTTGAATACTGCCGGGGTTGGATTGGCCGCATCCCTGTATTAGTCCGCGACAGCAAAAATCCTGACGATGTTGATACTACCCAAGAAGATCATGACTGGGACAGCACTCGCTATCGCGTCCTGCACTCACCTGAACTTATTACCGGCATGTTGGTGCGCGCGCGCTAACGGAGGAAACCGTGAACGAAAGCCAAATGAAACAGCAGCGTGCCAGTAACTCATCCATAGAGAAGGCACGAGTGAATGCGCTTGCCTCGCTATTCAACGGAACCAGCAACACCAAGCGCCAGCGCCTTTATCAGGAGTTTGGTTACCCCGTTGACCTGTGTTTTGACGATTTCTATCGGGCGTTTGCTCGCAATGCTCTGGCCGGCGCCGCGGTGCGCCGCATGGTTGATGGCTGCTGGGAGGACTTCCCCGAAATTTACGAAGGGGACAAGACGAAAGATGCCACGGATCTTACCTCATGGGATAAGCGGATAAATAAGCTGATGAAGCGCTGCTGGAAGCAGATTAAGGGTGCTGACCGGCGCAACCTGGTGGGGCGCTACTCTGCACTGTTATTGCAGCTCAAGGATGGGAAACCATGGCGTGAACCGGTGGACCGTACTGTGATTGGGCGGCTGTCAGAACGTGGCTTGGTAAAACTTATCCCGGTATGGGAGGCACAGTTAGAGCCGGTTGAGTGGGATAGTGATGCTGAAAGCGAGACGTTTGGCGATGTGAAAATGTACTCCTTCACCGAATTGAACGTTGACGGCGGCAACAACCCACAGCCAGGCCGGATCATCAATGTTCATCCTGAGCGGGTGATCATCCTTGCTGAAGGTTCCGACGATGGCACGCTTTATTCTGGCAAATCGATGCTGGAAGAGGGCTTTAATAAACTGCTGGATATCGAGAAAGTCAGCGGTGGCGCGTCCGAAGGTTTCCTGAAGAACGCCAGCCGCCAACTGAATTATTCGTTCAGCGAGAAAACAAATTTTGCCGCGTTGGCGAAAGCACTTGGGGTGCCTGAGGGCCAATTGGCTGAGGCACTCGACATGCAGGTGCGGCGCTTGAACGACAGCACCGACAGCGCCAGCTTCATGCAGGCAGGTACTGCCGAGGTGTTGTCTGTCACGGCAGCTGACCCAGAACCCACCTGGCGTACCGCAGTTAACGAATTCTGCGCGACGATCCCCATGCCAGTGAAAATCTTGATCGGGATGCAGACAGGTGAACGTGCCTCGACCGAGGACAGTAAAGATTGGTCGCGCACCCGTATGTCGCGGCGCAATGGCTTCCTAACAGAGGTGATCACTGACCTGATTACCCGTTTCTGGACCTTTGGCATTATCCCGGCACCAAAAGGCGATGAGATCAGCGTCGGTTGGTCCGACTTAATGGCGCCAAGCCGGGCAGAGAAAATTGCCAACATGGCAGCCATGGCCGATGTCGGCGTTAAATCCGCGAATGCCCTCGGCCGGTCTGCTATCACTGAAAACGAAGTGCGCGCAGAGGGTGAGCTTCAGCCGATAACCAATCTGGATGATGACGATGGCAAACCAAAACCGAAACGGCCTGACCCTTTGGTCGACGACCCAGAAGCCGAAAAGTCCGGTGGTGCCACGGTCACGTAGTGATCCGACCATGTCCGGCCGTGCGGTCAACCGAATGGCTAAGGATATTGATGAACGGTATTACCAGATAAAGCTGGCTTTGAAGGCGCTTATTGACGAACGCATGGTTGGGCAGGAACGCCAGGGAAACGGCCATAAATGGAACTTCCTCTGCCACCAGTCCGGCGACATGCCAACACTCTACGAGGTCAACGCGGCGACCTATGTCTACGATATGTCGTCTGCACAGCTGGCTGAGCTGCTACGCAGGGTGCAGGCCATTCTCGATGATAATCTGCTGGCTGGTGGCGAACAGGATATCTGGTCACTTGAATACGTCACCGAAGAAATACGGCGCGGCACATTCGAGTCGTTCAACAATCTTTCCCAGCAGTCGGCTGTATATGCTCAGCAAACCACGCTAACGCAACTGCTCAGCAGCGCTCCGTACCTTAACCAGGTCGGTGCCGCAGCAGTGACCACCTATAGCAACTGGAAAGCACTGAGCGATGCAGCACGCGCCGATCTGGCGAACATCATTACCGATGCAGTGGCTCGCGGGGTGAACCCGAAAGAAACAGCCCGCGTGATCAGCAAGCGCCTGGACATTTCCCGCTCCAGGGCATTGAACATTGCGCAGAGCGAACAGGTGGGTGCGCTCCGCCAGGCACAGTGGGCTGAGACTGACTGGGCATCCGAACGGCTTGGCCTGCGTACCGCGTTGTTGTGGATTTCAGCGCTCAAGCCCACTACCCGAACATGGCATGCAGCCCGGCACGGTGAGGTCTACACGACTGAAGATGTGCGTACCTTCTATGCCGAGAACGGTAACCGCTACCGCTGCTATTGCAGCCAGCTCCCTTGTCTGCTGGACGAGAATGGCAAGGTAGTGAATCAGGGCCTTATTGACCGCCTGATCGAAGAACGAAAGCAGTGGAAACCGGCTTCCCGACCACAAAAAAACACATGAGGATCGAACGTGAAACTATCCAGTATCCACGTTAAATCCTTCGCCGTTAACGCCTCCAACATCTCAACCACGACCATCGACGGTGACGAGCATTATGTCATCCGCGGCGTTGTGCCCGTCGTCGATGACGTGGTGATGAATGGCGGTCTTTATCCGGCCGAGGAAATTAACACCAGCTACAGCAGCATTGAGGGGAAACTGACTCCGCTGCCGCACCCTAAAGTCGATGGCAAGTTTGTCAGTGCCAACGACGCCCGGGCGCTGAACAAGTTCCACGTCGGTGCCTGGGCACAGAACGTCACCAAAGCGGGTGACAAGGTGGTGATGGACGTTTATGTGAATAAGCGCGTCGCCGAACAGTCGCCCGACGGTAAACGCCTGGTAGCCCGTCTCGACGAGATGATCGCCGGGAACAACGTCGACCCGATCCACGTTTCCACTGGCCTGCTGCTCAATAAAGAAGACAGCAAAGGCGAATCTAAGGGAAAAAAATACAACTGGATTGCCAGAAATTTGCGCTTTGACCACGTGGCGATCCTGCTGGATGAACCGGGTGCCGCCACGCCGGCCGAAGGCGTCGGCATTTTCGTGAACGCTGACGGGCAGGAGGGCGAAGTGGAGGCAGCAAGCCTGACAGAGACCGCCAACAACATGAAGGACGGCCTTTGGAACAAGGCGAAGTTCTTCTTTACCAATGCCTCCAACTACTCATTCGATGATATCCAGCGAGCCCTCAGCGACAAACTACGCGAAGGCCGCACCGATGATTCGTGGCTGTGGCCGGAAAGCGTCTGGCCGGACAGTTTTATCTATCGCGACAGCAGCAGTTATTTCAAACAGAAGTATGTGATCGACGAAGACGGCAAGGCTGTTTTCGTGGGTAGCCCAGTAGAAGTTGTTCGCAAACCCACTGAATACGAAATCAAAACCAACGGAGATACTAACCCGATGAAAGAGAAGATGATCGCCGCGCTCAATGCCGCAGGCGTTAAAACCGAAGGGCTAACCGACGATCAGGTCTGGGATGCCTACAACCAGCAGGCGGTGAAAAAAGAGGGGGGTGGTGATCCAGCAGGCGTACAGCAGACCAATGCTGATGCTATTACCGCAGCCGTTAATGCTGCAATTGCTCCGCTGACTCAAAAACTCACCGCACTGGAAACTCAACTGACGGCCAACTCGGAAAATGAGCTGAACCAGAAGCGAGCTGCAGTGAAATTGGCAATGAACATGAGCGATGAAGAAGTGGCTGATTTGCAGGGTAAGGCGCTTGACCGCCTTTATGCCAACTGCCAGAAGTCTCAGGGGCTGCATGGCGGCTTCCAACTCAACAGTCAGACCGCAGACGACCAGTGGAAAGACTACGACCTCAACGCTGAAATGGAGGCGAAATAATGGTTGCTCATGTCATTTATCGCGGTCCCGCCGAGCGCGAACCGGAAACCATCAACCTGCCCGTCGCGGGTGATTACCTGCCGGGTGTGGTTGTGAAGAAAAACACCACCGGTGGTGTGACCGTTGCCACCGATGCCACTGGCCGGCTGCTTATCCTGGGTAACCGCCGCTTCATTGGGCAAGACATCAATACGGCCTACGCTGCTAACGAAACGGGCGTCCAGTACCGCGTCGAAGTCGATCAGGAATACAACGTGCGCCTTGCGGCCGCGGCTTACACCATTGGTCAGGAACTGACAGTTGGTGCCGGTGGCGTGCTCAAGGCGGCGTCCGCCGACGACATTGTTGTGGCCACCTTTGACGAAAAAGCAGGGCGCACTCTGGCTACTGCCGGATTTGCTGATGTGGTTATCGTCAACTCTTACGCTAAACCGGCTTCGGCCTAAGGAAACACAGAATGCTGAAGTTTACTAAAGAGCAGCAAATGCTGATCCTCAACGCCCGCCGCCGTTGGGAACAGTCACATCGCATTATGGCCGCTCAGAACGGCTTTGAAGTGAACAGCGCGAATGGTGCTCTTATCGCTCATAACGAGATGATGGGCAATGCCTCTACGCTGCCCAAAGACGTCTGGGGCGAGTGGGACCGTTCTGCTATTACCGTTCAGCGCGATGTTCTGTCGGTGTTTAACGACCTGGCCGCATCAGTTTCACGCCCGATGCGCCTGGGTAAAATTATCCACTACTTCATGACGCTGTCAGATTCCGGTGATGTGAATATCAGCCTGGACGGCCGCGGCAAGGCCAAGGTCGATTCACCTGTGATGAATTATGAAGGCACGCCGCTGCCGATCATTGATTCAGAACTGGGCTTCGGCTGGCGCCAAATGTTGTCTGCCCAGACTGAAGGCTACTCGCTGGACAGCGACGCCATCGGTAACCATCAGCGCAAAGTGGCCGAGAAAATGGAAGATATGGTGCTGAATGGTGATCCTTCCATTCGCGTCGGTGAATCCACCATCTACGGCCTGCGTACCGCGCCGCAACGCGCTACCGGTACCCATGGCTTCACCCTGGCGTCGGCCACTGGTGCAAACTGGGTGAGCGTCGTCACAGCGGCTATTGCAGCGCTGCAAGATAACAATTTCTATGCGCCAGTTACGCTTTACGTGAACTACAAGGACTGGTTCTACGCCTCGGTCACTGATTATGCTGCCAACTACCCGAAAACAATTCTGACGCGCCTGATGGAAATTCCCGGCCTGGCTGGGATTGTTCCTGCATCGAAGGTGCCGGCCAATGAGGTGCTGGGTGTGGTTAAGCGTTCTGACGTGGTGCAGATCCTGAATGGCATGCCGCTCACCATCCGCCCGAAAGCGCGACTGAACCCTGAAGATGATTATATCTACACCGTTCTGGCCGCCGTGGCGCCGCAGTTCAAACACGATGATGAAGGTAACGCCGGTTACGTTCAGCTGACCAAAGCATAAGGGGTTTCAGCCCCTTTTTTCTTTCTGGAGATTGACCCATGACCGACAAAAAACAGAAGTGGCTCCTCACCCATGACAGCCATGAGCTGAAAAAGGGTGAGGTGTTTGAAGGTGTTACCCTGCCAGCCTGGTTAAATGGCAAGGTTACTCCGCTATCGGCAGATTCATTCGAAGTGGCCACGCCTGGTGGTGCTGAACTGGAAAAGCTAAAAGCTGAGCTGGCAGCGCAAACCCAGCGCGCCGATGCAGCAGAAGCATCCTTGACCCAGGCTAAAGCAGATCACGTCGCTGAGCTGGCGGCAGAGGCCAAGCGCGCCGATGAAGCAATCGCGGCGTTGGCTGAAGCAACCAAGAAGGTGAAATAACGATGGCAGCCCAGATCACACCAGCGGAGGTAAAGTCACTGCTCACTGAGCTGGGCTACACCATCCCTGACGCACTGTTGACGCCGATCCTGTGCAGTGTCGGTAAAATCGATGCGTGTTTGGACGGTGCCGGTTACGACGACTGTACGAAGACGCTGATCAAACTGTACGCCGCGGCGCTAATGTCGGCTTCGTCCGGCGCGAGGCGCATTAAATCGCAAGGTGCTCCGTCAGGTGCGTCTCGTTCATTCGATTATGGCGAGGACAGCACTATTTGGCTGCGTCAGTCACTTTCGGATCTGGACACCGCGGGGTGTACCGCCAGCCTGCCGATTAGCGCCGGTGCGAGTGTCGGTTTTTTCATGGTTGCTGGAGGTTGTTAATGTCTGAGAAAAAAGACGACGACGAAAAACCAGACTGCGAGAAATGCCCGGGCTGCCCCGGTTGCCCTGACCAGTATGAGGATTATCTCTCATGAGCGCAGCAGCTAACTGGAGCTACACCGCCATTGCCACCCTGTGGCGCAAGCTGGGCAGTAATGATGATGGCGAAATCTGGTCAGAGCCCATCAAAATTTGGTGCGACTATGGTGGTGATGCATCCGGCCGGCTGGGTGATGTCGGTCTGGAACTCGTGGTTAAAAACACGTTCTGGACCGAATACGCTGAGGCGCGGCAGGGGGATTACATTCTCATTGGTGAGTCATCCGTGGTTAATCCATTGGAGGCGAATGCGGACGAGGTTCGGCACGTTATTCGAGATGCCGACACTTTCGATCGCATTGCAGATGATTTCGCGATAATTACCGGAGTCTGATATGGGGGTGAAGGTTAAAGGCATTGAACAGGCACAACGCAAGCTGGACGCGCTGGTGGGTGATGTGCAGGGACGTAAGGCCGTCAGGGCCATGCAGTCAGCCCTGTTGATTGGTGGGGCGCAGGCGGCGTTGTATACCCCAATTGACACATCCACGCTTATCAACTCTCAGTACCGTGAAATAGAAATCAAAGGCACGCGCCTAACCGGCCGGGTTGGGTACTCCGCAAATTATGCTGTTTATGTCCACGATCCTAATGTTCATCAGAAATTCCGCAGGGCCACAGCGCAGAAGGAATTTTTGAAAAAAGGGTTTGAGGAAACAAAGACGCAAATTGACGCTGCTATTTACCGGGAGCTGAGTCTATGACACCCGCGATGCATTACCGCGTAAAAGACCTGTTAGAGGGCGCTGGTCTTACCGATGGGTTCACTGTGCAAAGCCTCCTGTGGGAGGACAACGGGAAGATCACTGACCGTTTTATCGTTGTTCGGCCATCGGGGGGCAGCAACATTGATCCCACGCTCTCGTCTGATTATTACGTGTTGGTTGACGTGATCTCAGCCAAGGGATTAGCGGAGTACAAAAAAGCCGACGAAACCGTACAGCGAATTATTGAGTTCGTGCAGCAAAATCCCGTGAGTCCGTGTGTTGGCAAAATTGACAATCTCGGCGGTATCCCATCGCCAGTGACAACAACAGAAAAGCGGCTTGTGTATCGCCTGCAATTCGTATGCACCTACGGCGAGTAACTGCCAAATCACCCAACAAGCTGCCAATCGGCGGCTTTTTTAATTTATGAGGTATACAAATGCAAGGTTGCTCATCCAGCTTTGACCGTTTAATTGGCCGAGCGAAGACGCTTGAGTTGGCATATGGCTGCCCGGGTCTTGTTCCTGGGGATGCGGATTGGAAACTTCTTGGCCTGCCAACGTCAGCAACATGGGACATGAACCCCGAGGCGCTGAACTCCGACGCAGACGATGGTGGTTTCACATCAACCATGATCGCCAGCCTCGACCCAACGTACTCAATCGATGGTGAGGTTCGGGTTAACGACCGTACTGACGAGTTTGGCATTCAGCAGTTCCTGCAATACTTCGTCAATGAAGTTAAAGCACGACGCCAGCCGACCGTGTGGATGCGATTCCACTGGGGTAATTTTTACCACATTGGCTATATGGTTGTTTCTGGCTTTAGCGATGGCGGTGGCGTTAAAGAAATTGTCACCTACAGCCTGGAGCTAAAACTGAACGAAGGTACGACCTTCCAAATCACCCCAGACGGCGAAAATATTTTCGTAACGGGCGTGACGGTAACGCCGGCCACATCCAGCGGCGCTGTTAATAGCACGGTTCAGCTCACGGCGAACGTTCAGCCGGCCAATGCCACGGACCAGTCCGGTGTGTGGAAGAGCTCAGATACTGCCAAGGCAACGGTAAGCAATACGGGGCTGGTAACCCGCAAGGCGGTGGGCGGTGCTGATGTTACCTTTACCACCAATGACGGCGCAAAGGTTGGCACTTCCGCCATTACCATCACTGCGTAATCAAACCAAAGGGTAGCGGAGCTGCCCTTGCTTTTGCTTATGGAGAAAAACAATGACGCCATTTAAAGAGATCGGCGAGAGCGTTATCAGCGACGGCGATAGCGATTATTTCTTTCGCCCAAGTTTTGCCGCTATGACAAAAATCGGCGATCCGCAGGAAATCGTACAGGCGTTTTATGACTTGCATAACGATGAAGCGACACCGCTACTCACCAAGGCATTAGAAGCCTACGGTTACGTTCCCGCATGGCTAATAAAATTCATTGGCAAGCCGCAGTTTTCCAGGCAAGCCATCATGGCGGCAATGAAAGTGCTGGTGGCCTGTTGTGACCGTGACCCGGTCACACTGATTGGTGAGATCGTGCCGGGCAAGTCTGGAAAGTGGGCCTTTGTCTACCGTAAGGGGAAGATGGAACTGTTGGATATGATCCTGGTTGCACAATCCCTGATGACCCATGGGGTGATCGGTAAGGCCAAAATACGGCAGCTACAACGTCATGAGGCAGGCGAGGCGACGAGCGAATTTAAAGCCATTGAGTATATCAGTTCGGCCCGAAATCACTTCGGCATGAGCCGCGCAGAGGCCGAGCAGTTAACCATGACCGAATTCACCATGCTGATCGCCAACAAGTACCCGGACCAGAAGGGATACACCCGGGAAGAATACGACCAGGCCGCTGATGATTTCTTTGAGCGCAGAAAGCGGCGACTGGCAAAAAGGAAATAGCCCATTCAGGTGGGCTTTTTGTCATCATCCATAAATTTTGAAATGTCTATAGAGATTGATGCTGAGGCGCCATTAAAGCTGATTTCATACAGGTCGTTATGTTCAGTTGTGGGTTCAGGGTTAGTATCTATAACTTTGATATTATCGGCATTGAAAAAAGGGCACCAATTAACTCCCATATCAACAGCGTGAGCCTGATATTGTTCATTGATTGGGACGTCCAATGAAGGCTCGTAGAACCCATAGCTAGCGAGCTTGCACGGCAGTAATAAGTCAAAGTTGCATATTTTATAGTCTACATATCTATAATCTTTAATATATGAGTTTCCCCTGACCATTTTTGAACAGTGAGCCTTTTTGCTTTCGCACTGCATGGCATCGGTTATGCACGGCAACACCTGATAGGATAAGTGAAAGCTCGATAACGTCCGCCCCTTAAAAACTATAGAAAACCCTTTCCAGTTTTGAGATACGCTTATGATCTTCGAGGCTATTTCGCAATCTCTAGCACTAGAAAGGTCTATGTAACAAATAGTGAATAGCTGCTCCTCGACGTACACTTGGAATGATTCTGTAAGAGATGCAAATTTCAACGCGAGTGAGTGATTTTTTGATCTACTTTTGGGAATAAGAAGAGCTAATTTTGTTGATGATGAGCGGTATAACTCTGCGTCTGACATGTTTTTTACTGCCAGTTCACTTGTCACCATTTCTCTCCTTGATTTCACGCACTTCATTTTCTAGTTCAGTAAGACGCCTAGACAGAGAAACCAGATCTATTACTTGAATATGCTTGTTTTTTTCTGTCCAAGCCTCTATTGCAGCAACCATCTCTGCGTTAGCTGATCGTCCATTGGCTTCCGCAAGCTCATTGATTCTCTTTTTAAGGTCATCCGACAGGCGAAGGTTTACCTGTGGGTGCTTGTATTTCCGTTCTGACATGCCAGGCTCCAAGTTTTTCTGGACAGATTATGTAGGTATGTATTGACATTCAATGCGTACATTGTGGTATGCACACATACCAAATGCTAAAGCGGTCAATATGAAAGTTAAAACACTGCGCATGCCTGAGTGGTTGATGTGATGACGTAACACCTTCAAATTGTGGTGTTCAATCCATGCTTTGCTGTGTTCCATGCTTACTGGACAACCGGGGGAGGTAAACCTCGCGTCAACGTGGTTTTTTCGTTGTCACTGCCGCCCCCTCTGCTAATATCTGACTATCTTTTACTGATGGGGAATGATAATTGAAAGCTATAACTTTTTTATTTGTGTTTTTTATCACGCTAACCTTGTCCGCATGCGATGATAAATCGAAATTTGATGGTGTGTATATTTGCATTGTTAGTGATGGGCTTAATAGATATTCCATGAATCATGGGGCGGAACATTTCCCATTGGGAACGACTACGGCAAGAGTGAGTTTTCATGACGGTAAGTTCACAATATATGGCATGAGTAGTGGTGACTATACATCCATGAGTTTAAATGACGCATCTGATGATGATAAATTAAATTTGAATCATGACGAAAATCTCCAGGCTAAAGATGCGATGATTAAAAGACATGATGATAGAGTCGATACATTCTCTCCCAGTGGAAAAACATTTGGTATAACGAATAAGTCGAAAGGTTTAGTACAACAGTTTAGTAACTGCGAAAGAACTTAGGTTCAATATACTATTTTAACCCCGCTAGTCGGGGTTTTTTATTACCCGGAGAAAAGAAATGGCAGAACAGGGTGGCGGTAAGCTTGTTTACGAGGTCGACATTGATGTTGCCCCCTTATTAAGCGGCAGCAACAAAGCAAAGGCTGAATTAGGTTCGCTGGGTGAAGCTGCACAAGAGGTTGCACCAGGATTCGAAAAGCTCAGTAAAGGTGCGAAAGGTGTGTCATCAGCGCTGGTAATGCCCGAGGTTAATAAACTGTCAGCAAAACTTGCTCAATTATCCGGTAAAATTGGGGTTTCTACCGATGCCGCTACCGACGCTGTTATTTCTCAGAATAAGTTTTCTGGTGCGCTGAGCACGGTCGCTAGCACTTTGGGTGCTGGCTATGTATCGAACGTGGGGTCGGCAACAAACGCATTAATCAAGCACGCCAAGGAAGCCGTAGCTGCTACCAATGCGCAGCTTGAAAACGCTGTTGCGGCACAGAAAGAAGCTGCTGCATTACAGGCATCAGCATCTCAGCTTGTGGTAAATGCTGCTGGTGAAAAAAAGCTAGCTGAGGCTGCTGCACAGGCAGCGGCTGCTGAGTTGCAAGTTGCCGAGGCGGTTTTTGCTCGAAAAGAGGCTGATATAGCTTCGCTTGAAGCATTGCTTTTACGCCAGAAGGAGTCTCTGCGCCAGTCAGAAGCAAATTTGCAGATCACTAATTCAGAGAAAGCTGTTGCCCAGGCTCTGCGCGACAGGAATGCAGTTGAGATCACGCAGAACAAAATACTGAAACAGTCAAACCAAGCGGTGAAGGAAGTAACCAATGCTGAGGACAAAGTAAAGGCCGCCAAAACCGCATCATTCGCCGCGAGTGAAAAGTTAACGCAGGCGATGGCACTGGAAGCTGTTGCGGTTGCCACTGTGGCTAAAGCTAATGATGCTGCAGTTATAGCAACAGAGAAATTAACATTTGCCGCCAAAGCTCAAGCCGTAGCCGTGACTGGAGCCAGAAACGCTTTATCTTTGCTTGGTGGCCCATCTGGAATCTTATTGTTGGCTGCTGCTGGGGTTTACGCCCTCTACCAAGCAATGAAAGATAATACATCGATAGATGACTATCGCTCAAAAGTTGATGAGGCGGTTAAAAAACTTGACGAATTAACAGCCAAGCAAGCCAAAGCTGCGTCAGGTCAGGCAAGCATAGTTATCAAAGCCGACACAAAAGAACTGGATAACGTTGGTGAGAAAATATCAGTAGTTCAGGCTCAAATATCATACATGGAGCAGAATCCCTTTGACTGGATGCAAAATAATCCTTTCAGGAATTACGATAAAGTTCTTGATGGTTTAAAAAGCAAACTAGTAATTTTGGGTGGTGAGCAGGATGACTTAACAGTAAAAATAGGACAGACATCCGTTAGCCAGGAAAAACTAAATAAAGCGGCTGAGGCTGGCCCTGTGGCGACAGGAGATGCAGCGAAATCAGCAAGAATCTTATCAGATGTATTTAATACCTTGGCAAAGCAACAGGAGATTGTCACTTCAGCTGCAAATGATGGCGCTGAAGCTGCTGAGTTATTAGCGTATAAGCAGGAGCTTGAAAATAGGTATCTACAACAGGGTGTTGAAATAACCGATGATATAGCTTTAGCCATACAGCAAGCTGTAGATAAGAAGAGGGATCTATATGCTGATGTAAAAACTACCGGATTTAAAAAATCATTAAAAGACATTCAGGACAATGTTGAAGCCTTAAAAATAGAAATGACTCAAGGAGCTGAGGCAGCTGCTGTTTATAGAGCTGAACTTGCCTTAAAGTCGGCAGGAGTAACCGACCCAAAGGAGGCTAAGGAATATACTGACGCAGTCCGTGAACAATACAAAGTACAGAAAAAACTGTCAGAAAGTAAAAGGAAGGAAAGCGGTGCAAGTAAGAGTACTGGTGGTTTAGCCAAACAGCAAAGTCAGGCTGCATCACTGCGCCGCGAATATGAACTGCTGACATCTGGAACCGTGGATGTCGCACGCTCAATGGCGATATTCAACGCCGTTCAGAGTTTGGGGGCCAAGGCTACAGCCAAGCAGAAAGAGGAGGCCGCTGCTGAGGCTGCAGCGGTATTTGACCTAAAGCAAAAGGTCGATGATTTCCGTAAGGCTGCTGAGATTACGCCTGAGCTGAAGCTATCGAAGGCCTTCTCTGATGAAGCCAAAGAGCTGCAACGCCTATTTTCAGAAGGACTTATTGATGAGGAGGCGTTTAAAGAACTTGGCGCCAAGGCTAAGGCGAAGTTTGACGAAGGAATGGCAGAGGCCAAATCTAATGCGGTTGTAAGCGCTAAGCAGGAAGCAGCAGCCAAGGTTGACCCGGTTCAGGCTCTCGCCAATGAGCACGCAAGAAAGCTCGAATTAATCAAACAGTTCGAAGCCAATGAGACACTCACACACGACCAGGCGCTTGCAATACGTAACGCCTCGGATACTGAGTACGAACGGCAAAGAATTGAGGCGCAGTGGGAGATATTCCGCAACCAAAACACGGCCAATGAGCTATTGGCAGCATCTCTTGATGGTGTGCAAAGCAGCGCATCAAGCGCCATTACTGGCCTACTCAATGGCACCCAGAGTCTTCAAGAGGCTTTCGCAAATATTGGATCAACCATTCTGAATAGTGTTGTTAGTAGTCTTGTTCAGATGGGCCTTGAGTGGGTGAAAAGCCAGGTTATGGGGCAGGCAGCTGCAACGGCCGGTTTGGCGGCAACGCTGGCACAGGCTACAGCAGCGGCATCAGCTTGGGCCCCAGCGGCAGTAAGTGCCTCAATAGCCACCATGGGGACAGCTTCATCAGTTGGCTCTACGGCTTATGCGACATCCCTGGCGGCAGCGAAGGGGCTTGCGCTGGCCGGCGCTCGTTATAATGGCGGCCCGGTATCTGCTGACTCCATGTACCGTGTTGGCGAGAAGGGCAAGCCAGAAATCTACCAGGCCAATAATGGCAATCAGTTCATGATCCCCGGCGATAATGGGCGCGTGATCAGCAATAAAGACATGCAGGGTGCTGGTGGTGGGGCTATTTCCCTGAGTCAAACAATGAATCTCACGATTCATACCACCGGGGGGATTGATCAACAGACCATTCAACAACTCCGCCAAGTGTGGAAAAGTGATATGATATTGATGATCAAGGATCAGCAGCGTTCTAAAGGATTATTATCCAGAACTAAGTAGATAAAGTGAAATAGCTAAGGAGATGTAAATGCACTATCAAATTGAAGACATTGCAGCTTTTAATTATCAAGAAGACAATGATTCAGGTATCGTTGCTACTGTGGTATTTATGTTCGAAGATCATAACCGTAACATTAAAGTAAATGTGAGAATTGATCTTGATAGAGAGGCGCCACTCTCGGTTATTGAGCAACGTCTTTTTGATAAAGCAAAAGCTCAACTGAAAGAGTTGGTATCAGAGATTTAATTTCAAGACCGCACATCAATAGACCCGCTCCGGCGGGTTTTTTAACGCCTGGAGTATTCTATGGCAGAAACATTCAGATGGGTTCCGCAAGCCGGATTCCAGGTTTCGCGTGCGCCGGATGTGGCCGTAGTGAAACTTGGCGACGGCTACGAACAGCGGCAGGTCAAGGGTATCAATCCACTGCTGGATAAATACTCCCTGACATTCAAAGGCACCAACGGCGCATGTGACAGGCCAAATCCTGCTGTCGATGCAGAGTTATTTTTAAAGGCCAGGATGGCGGTGGAGTCATTTTATTGGACGCCACCGGATACCGAGCGGCTAGCGTTGTTTGTTTGTCGCAGTTGGTCAATGACCAAGAGTCGCGGCTATTACGAATTAACAGCCGATTTTGAGCAAGTAATACGATAAGCCGAAAGGCCGGAGCGAATTATGGAAAAATATGATTGTAGTATGCGTATTGGCATAAATGTTGATGCATCTGAGCTTGATAAAACGGAAGCGCAGTTAAAACGTATCGTCGATTTATTAGAGCGTATCAATAAACCGGGCCGAATTACCACTACTTATGGTGAACAAAACTTGCGTTGTGTATTGGGGTCGCTGTCGGTCGAGCATAGCTCTGTTTTTATCAAGAATGCCACCATTCAAGAGGCGATTTTTTCTGCTAATAATTTTCAGATCGCTGGCGGGGCGGAGACGAGCAGTTCAGCCAACGATAAAGGTGCAATTGACGAAAATGTTGAGTCTATTTTACAGAGTGCGCTTGCCAATAAAAAAGATGCTGCCAACGACATTAAAACCAACAATGTCGACAGCCATTATGACGAGCTGAACAAAAAGCTTGATTACATTATTTCTTTGATGTCATCACCACAGCTTTAATTGCTGGGTTGTTTTTATAGGTGCGAAATGCGAGACATACCAGCAGAACTTATCATCGAAAGCGTCGATGCCGGTGTGGGGGCGATGATTGACCTGTTTGAGGTCGATTTGCAGCCCTTTGGCGGTGACGTGGTGCGCTTTCAATCTGGCGTTAATGCCAATTACAGCGATGTTATTTGGCAAGGAAAGCGATATTCAGCCTATCCGATAAAGGTAGAGGGATTCGAAACCAAGTCGGAGGGCGTTTATTCCCGTCCTTCAATGTCAGTGGCTAATATCACTGGGCTTATAACCGGCATTAACAGTGACTTTGACGACGCGCTTGGCGCAATAGTCACCCGCCGTCAGGTTCTGGTTAAGCACCTTGATGCGGCTAATTTCCCCAATGGCAACCCTGATGCCGATAGCACGATGGAGGCGGTGTCCAGGTACGTTATCGAAGAGATGGCAGAAGAAACCTTTGAAGAGGTGACGTACAACCTTGCTACCCCGGTGGATTGCGATAACGCCATTATTCCAGCTCGCACCATTCTGGCTGACGTTTGCCAATGGATCTACAGAGGTGACGGGTGCGGGTATAGCGGACCGCCTGTCGCTGATGAAAAGGATAACCCAACAACCGATCCCGCCAAGGATAAGTGCTCGAAGTGTCTGCGTGGCTGTCGATTCCGATACCCGAAGCCAACTCCGTTGAAATTTGGCGGATATCCCGGTGCTGCCAAGGTGTCATGATGATTGAACAGGAATGCATAGCGTACGCGGCCAGCGCGTCACAAGAGGTCTGTGGACTGATCATCGACAATCGCCGGCTATGGCGCTGCCCAAATGGGCACCCAGAACCGGGTAAGCACTTTAGGATAGATGACAGAGACTGGCTGAAGGCTGAGACGGCGGGAGAAATCACCGCCGTTTTTCATTCTCACCCTGGGAATAATTTAACGCTCTCGGGGGCCGACCGAACTGCACAGATTGCTACCGATTTGCCCTGGTGGTTGGTGAGTGCTGGGAAGCTGCGAAAGTATCGACCTGTGCCGCATCTGTTGGGGCGCAAGTTTGAACATGGCGTGATGGATTGCTACACGCTGTTTCGCGACGCCTATCACCTGTGTGGCATTGACCTGCCAGATTTCGAGCGTACCACTGGCTGGTGGGTGAGAGGGGAAGATCTCTATATCAAAAATATGGTGAAAAACGGTTTTTACCCGGTCACGCCAGCAGACATTATCCCCGGTGATGTGATCATACGTCGTGCATTCCCTGAGTCAGATCCCTGCCACGCCATGATTTACCTCGGCGAAAATACCGTTTTGCATCACGAGAACGCCGGTTTATACAGCCGCCGCGAGCCATACCGTCAGGCTTATGTACGGTTGACACATTCCATCTGGAGGCATCAGCAATGCTCGTCTTTAAATTTGCAGGCGCTTTACGCCGACATTTCCGCCAGGTCGCTCTGAACGTAGAAACCCCATCCCAAGGCCTGCGCCTGCTCCTCTCTCAAAATCCGGCATTTAAACGCGATTTCTATCGCTCTCGATTACGTATGCGCGTTGCCGGTACTGATATACAGGCTGACGGGGTGGACTTTCACCTGAACCGAAGGCTGCCGGATGGCTCAACGGTGTTATTCGTGCCGGTGGTTGAGGGGGCTCTGGGGCTTACTGTGGCTGCGTGGGTGGTAATCGGTTTAACGGTGGCCGCCACGGCTTATTCGCTGTATCTGACCTCAACAATGAAAACCAAAACATCGGCGGAGTCTGCTCAGGATAATTCCATAACCAATAACTCATTCACCAGCGCAGAAAATAGAGTTGGCCAGGGTAGACCTGTGCCGATACTGCTGGGGGAAATGGTGGTGGGGAGCAACGTGATTAGTCTCGGCATCGATACATCAAATAATAAAGATTGGACTGAATCCATCAGTTAAGGTGAAGGCATGAGCTCAGGCGGCGGTGGGGGCAGCACCCCTACACTTATCAACGACAACCTCACTTCGAAGCAATTCTACCGCGTTCTTGATCTCATATCCGAAGGTCCTATCTACGGGCCGGTCGACCAGGAACATCTTTCTTCATTCATGCTGAACAAAACGCCGGTTACTGATACGCAGGGCAATGCGACTATCAACGGTGTCAGCGTAGCCTGGCGCCCAGGCTCTGAAGGTCAGCAACCGATAAATGGTTTTGACGCCATTGAAGCAACAACCATTGTTAACAACGAAGTGAAATTTGATACCCCGTTGGTCCGCACGATTACGGATACGGATGTCGACCGTGTGCGGGTCAACCTCGGCGTAACAAGCCTGGTAGAGCAGGATGATAAAGGAAATCAGAAACCCAACACATCCGTTACCATGGTCATCGAGGCACGCTCTGACAACAATGCTTTTCAGGTAATCAAAACCGTCACTATCACCGGGAAAATTTCCGGCCAGTACTTGGAAGCGCATGTGATCGACGCTCCAGAGCGCAAGCCATTTGATATTAGGGTGCGTCGAATCACGCCAGACAGCACCAGCGACTTGCTGAATAACGGCACTATCTGGAACAGTTTCACGGAAATTTCAGATTACAACCTGTCCTACCCCTATGCGGCGATCGCCGGCGCAGTGATTGACCGCGACCAATACACCGATACGCCAGCGAGAAATTATCACCTTCGCGGCCTGATCGTTGACGTTCCGGATAATTACGACCCGATTAACCGCACCTATACCGGGCTATGGCAAGGTGGTTTTAAATCAGCCTGGACGAACAACCCAGCATGGCTATTCCGGTCGCTGGTGAAAAGTAACCGTTTTGGCCTGGCAAGGCGTGCCGGCTATGTCGACATTGATGATGGCAGCCTGTACGTACTGTCCCAATTTTGTGATCAGCTCGTTAACGATGGCTACGGCGGCAAAGAACCTCGCTTTACCCTGAATGCCTATATCACCGAGCAGAAGGGCGCTCGCGATATTCTGGACAGCATCGCCAGCATGTTTCGCGGGATCGCGTTATGGGACGGCATGCGCTTTTCTATCATGCTCGATCATCCGCAAGACCCAGTAATGGCGGTGACCAACGCCAATGTGGTTGATGGCCACTTTGCTTACAGCTCGATGAAGCGTTCCGAACGCTACAATGCCGTGGTCGTATCATGGACAGATCCCAATAACGGTTGGGAGCAGGTGAAAGAGTACGTGTCTGACGATGCGATGATAAGCAGCAGTGGCGCCTATAACGAAACCACCACTGAGGCCTTTGGCTGCACCTCACGCGGGCAGGCGTGGCGTACCGGTAAATGGCTGCTGGAAAGCTGCAAGCGCGAGGCCCGCAAAGTCACGTTCCAGATGGCCCGTGATGCTATCGGCTTTATGCCTGGTGACATTATCGAGCTGATGGATAATCGCCGTGCAGCGACCCGTTTAGGTGGCAGGATCATCAGCCACAATGGTGCTGATATTACTGTAGATGCTGACGTGTCTGAATTGGCCAGCAGTAGCGACACCATGGCAATCATGGGGAGCGATGCGAAGCTCGTTCACTATGACATCGCCAGAGTGTCAGGCTCGGTTATTACGCTCAAAACTGCGCCTGCCTGGGTGAAAGACGGCACTATCTTTGTTATCTCGACCCGCTCGGTAGTTGCTCGCCTGTATCGCATCATGGGCGTAAAAGAAGATGACAATAACTCCACTTACTCAATTTCTGCGACGTTACATGATCCGAACAAGCAGGCCATTGTTGACGATGGCGCAGTGTTCGACATTCCTGACGATACGATGAATGGCTATCGGGTCCCCAATGTGGAAAACCTGAAAATCATCAACACCAACAATGAAACGGTGCAGGTTACGGCGACATGGGAAACCTCCACCGCGACCAAAAAGCTGATGTTTGAACTGTACGTCTACACCGAGAATGGCAAGCTGGTTTCGCAGTACGAAACAGACCAGTTCCGTTATGAGTTTTATGGGCTGGATGCCGGGTCCTACACGCTTGGTGTGCGTGGCCGTAATGAGAACGGAATGAAAGGTGCCGAAACTCAGGTTAGCCTGGTTATTGGCGCGCCGTCTGTGCCCTCCAGTGTTATCTGGACCCCGGGCATATTCTCGGCTGACATCGTGCCGGTCATGCGCGTTACGGCCACTACGGACACGACCTTTGAGTTTTGGTATTCCGGCACCACGAAAATTACCAACCCTAACCAGATTGAAGATAACAGCCAGTTCCTCGGTCGCTCCAGCCAGTGGACGCTGCACAATCTTAAAGGTGACACCACGTACTACATGTACGTCCGCACAAAAAATGCTTTCGGCATGTCGCCATTCATTGAAGCATCCGGACAGGCATCATCAGAAATTCCCGGCATGATTGATTATATCGATAATGCCATCAGGGATTCTGAGGCGTTCGAAAACGTCAAAAACGGTGTTGATACCAATATTGAAGGTATTTTGCAGAATGCGTTGGCAAACGATGCGACCGTCAATCACCAGTGGAAGCAGTACGGTGAAGTTCGGGCAGACGTTATCACCATCCGCACAACCGTTGCCACCGTTGAAGGTTCGCTTGCCGATCTGACCGATATTGTGCAGGCGCAGTACGGCGAACTTACCGCAGCAGTAAACCAGAAGCTTACTGCCGAGGTTAAGGACGATGGTACAGCCAAAGCATCTTACACGCTCAATCTCGGCATTGAGCGCAATGGCGTCATGTACAACACCGGTTTTGGCATGAGCATCGAGCCAAACGGCAGTGGGGGGTATAAATCAACGGCGGTGTTTGCCGCTGACCAGTTCGGGATTTATACGGGGAGCGATCCGGGTAACTACGAAGCCGCGTTCTTAGTCTATAACGGGCAAGTGTTCATCAACTCAGCATTTATTCAGGATGCCTCGATCACTTCGGCGAAAATCAAGGATGCCGCGATTACCAACGCCAAAATCAGCGGTTTTATTCAGTCTGACAATTTCAATGCCACCAACGGATGGTACTTAGGTAAAAGCGGCTCCGGCGCTGGACAGTTTCAGGTAAACGGCGGTGACGGCAACGGGCGCATGGAGATACGCGGTGATCGAATTAATATTTATGACGCCGGCGGTAATCTGAAAGTGAGATTAGGGAGGTTGTAATGGCTTACGGGCTGATGATGAATGGTAGGGAGTTGATAGCAGTAAATAGCCCGTCACTGTTAGCCAACGATAAAGAACCCTGGGCCGACGGTAATAGGCAAAAGATATATACTCCCCCGGATTATGTTCCGGGGAACCCGGTTTTTATCGTTGGGCAGACTGGCTATATCTTTGGGAGCGCGACCAATCCGCCATTTTACGGAGGGATCACAGGTTGGCGAACCGATGGGAATCGAATCATCGTTGATTTTTCCTCGGCAAACAATCAGGCTCTTTTTACCGAGTTCAGCATATATCAGGTTCAAACTCCGCAATCAGTTTCCGGGAATTATGGGATCATGATTCAAAACTCAGTTGACTGGATGAGCATTAACAGCGAGCAACGCCTTGGTTTTGTTGCTTGGAAAGGGATAGTGACAATAAACGGGCAATGGACTTTGCCAACTGTTCAAAATGACAATACGAAAGTAGTTTATGTTCGTTGTGATGATCCCGGCGTGTCTGTTTATCACTCAGTTGAATATAACGAATTAACGGTGTCGCGTGATAATGGGAGTGGGGAACCTTTCCGCACCACTGCTAACGTACAAGTTGTGATTATGAATAGTGGGTATTATCCGCCAACTCCCAGCGGCTTCGGCATGGTGATTAAAAATGACAATGGGAACAATACATTTACGAGTGATTGTGAGCCGTTAGTCTGGGATGGCCGTTCGGTAAGCGTGGGGGCTAACCCGGATGATTTAGTCAATACGGGCATTGCGAGGCCCATGATACCCCTTGCCGTAAATGCATTCATGCGCGGTAACTCGGAAATGAGCGGGGGATATTATAACTATTATAGTTGTGGCTATAGATTTAACGGCTCGGCGGTGCAATTCTGGCGTGCTGATTCAGGGCGTAAAATACAGACGAAATGGAATGTATCAACGCGATGGTATTCATCCCAGATGCCACTCATGGTTATAAACGCTGACCACTACTTCTAACAACCGGCCATTGAGCCGGTTTTTTTATATCTGAATTCAGGAGAACATCATGCCAGCAGGCACTCTAACCCTAACGAATAACTCCGCTGTAGTTAAGGGGGCGGGAACGGCATTTAACACTGAGTTGAAAGCCGGCGATATGATTGTGAGCATCGTTGGCGGCGATACCTATACGTTGCCGGTGAAAACCGTTGATAGCGCCACACAGGTCACGTTAATTAAAGCGTATGACGGACCGGCGCAAGCCGGCGCAGCGTGGTATGCCGTACCGCGTGACACGATGAACGCTATTACCGCTCAACTGGCGGCTGAGACGGCCAAGGCAATGCGCGGGATGAATTACGACAAAGCAAACTGGCAGCAGGTGTTCAGCGGTACCGGAAACATTACGGTAACGCTTCCCGACGGCAGTACATATACCGGTCCGGCCTGGAATAGCTTTACAGCGGCACTAAATTTAAAAGCTGATAAAACAGACCTTGATAAAAAAGTCGATAAAACATCGCTTGGCAACTCTGCAACCCGTGATGTGGGAACTGGCCCAGGAAACGTTGCGGTGGGGAATGATAGTCGTTTTAGTTCAATCGATGGGAATAGTGGTGGGGAACTATCTAGAGGTTCTGGAATATCATTAGCTATCAATGGCTCTAATGATACCGGCGGATATAACACTACGCCAAGATTTGAAACAATAATCAGGGGGCGAGGAGCCACTTCTGACCCCCGTGGAGCTAAATTCTCATTAATTGCTCAGGAGTTTATAGGCACAACTGCTGCGGGCATCCTTGAATTTGATGGGTTTGGGAAGAATTATACGTGGAGGTTTAACCTCGAAGGAAATGGAACAGCACCAGGCTCATGGATTGGAAACTCAGACCGTCGGATAAAAACGGATCTTGAAGTTATCGACAATGCCCTTTCAAAAGTTGGAAGACTTACCGGATACACAGGGCTTAAGGATGGACATCCATTTACGGGATTAATAGCCCAAGATGTTAAAGACGTATTGCCTCAGGCAGTATCCATAACAGGCGATTTAAAGTTACAGAATGGTGAGATTGTCAAAGATGTTTTAGGCGTTAGTTATGGTGAGTTGGCGGGGCTGCTCGTTGAAGCAATTAAACAGTTATCGTTAAAAATTAGCCGTCAGGATGAAGAGGTTAGAGAATTAAAAGAGTCAATGAATCGTTAATTAAAACGAAATAATACAACCACTAATTCCGCTTTGGCGGTTTTTTTTAATGGAGAAATGCGATGGTTTTAATCAGTGGAGTATTAAAAGGACCTTATGGTGATGTACGTTCTGACGTGACAATCACCATGCGCTCGGTTAAAACATCCGCGACGGTATTGGGCTTGCTTAGTTCAAAATCTACAACGGATGAAAGCGGCCGTTATTCTTTGACCGTTGAGTCTGGCGCATATGAAGTAATTGTTTCGGTCAGGGGGCAAGCTGATTTTTCAGTAGGTACAATTCAAGTATTCTCAGACTCGCTACCCGGCTCGCTCAATGATTTTCTGCGTCGTCCAGGGGAAAGCGACATCACGCCGGAGATTGTTCAAACCGTCGATCGCATGCGTGTAGATGCCGCCGCATCAGCGGATAAGTCAGCCGCATCTGCTGCAGCGGCAAAACAAAGCGAAGATAACTCGGCGTCTACGTTAGCAGCAGCTGTAAAAGAAAGTTCACGTGCTGTTATCGTCCCTGCTGTAGTCAACGCGATTGGTAACTTTCAGGGGTATTTGAAGTTGGCCACGCTGCCGATAACCAACACAGGCGTGAACGGTGTGCACTTTATGGTTGCAGCGGGGAGAACGTACGGAACCCCAGGTATGGATATAAAGTTTGTTCAGTTCTCGGCACGCAACGCATCGACGACAGCACTCGATAGCAGAGGGCTAAAAGTTGCATCGCTGGGGCCAGCGGGGCAAGACGTTAAGTTTGGCGCAATTTATAACGCCCAAACAGCGCGATGGGAACTATGGATGTTAGGGCCAGCATACAGCATGCCATCGGTAACAATACTCGCAAGCAGCAGCTCAAATGCCATGTCAGGAATTGAATTGCTGAAAGATAACACATGGCAAAAAACCAAGCCTGATGGTTTTACCCCCGTAGTAGAAGATAAAATTTATTCTGGTTATAACGTAACCGTGGACGCGAACGGATTTTTGAAAGCAGCATCGCCGATCGTTAAGTTGTCCCGCGATGGCTCATGCGACCTTAACGACGAAAGCCAGGGGGTAACTACCGAACGTGTGAGTGAAGGAGTTTATCGCGTATCCGGCACGTTGGGGTTTAACGCTGATGCTGAATGGGGCGGCCCTGATGGTGGTATCGAGGTTCCGCTCGACCGCAACAAACAGCCGCTGATCTGGGTGGATTACGAGGTAGAGCCAACCGGTGATCTGCTGATCAAAACCTACCATCGCACGCACCCGACAGCGCCGGCATTCGCCCGCAATGAAGTGATGGGATATGACGAAGGGATGCCGATCGATATACCGGAGGGGCGCTGGGTGGACCTGCGCGTTGAGATGCCTGCCGTGGAAGAGTCTTCTCCAGAAATTGCAGTAGAAAAACCTGAGTTGGAGAGTTGAATTTAAGCCGGGAGAGATCCCGGCATTTTGCTGACCGGTCAACATTAATGGCGGTGAAGAGGTCGGCTGTCCGAATTAATTTCGAATCGATCCGAGATTTTTAATAAGTGTTTGAATGTTAAGGACGGTTAACGAAGGTTTTTTTGATGGGTTCTTAATCTTTTTTGGTGTTATCTATCTGAAATTAAATGATTTATTTTTCTGTGTGCGATTAAAGGAATCGTATTCGGTCTTTTTTTGTGTGCTTGATTTATAAGGTAAAATTTCACCCACCCACGAAAATACACGAAATTTCCACGAAAACCTATATCCGGTCTTTTTAGACAAGTACGTATTCCTTGCCTCTGGGATCGAGATATTTCTTCGTCATGATTGCTGATTTGTGGCCCAATAGGCGCTGTGCGAACTCTTCCCCTTTTTCCATGCTGTATAGCCGTGACGCGAGACTGCGAATCTCGTGAAATGTTGGTGGATTGTCACCAAGATCCAACGTTGAGGCATTCCTGGCTTTCACAAATGCTTTGGTTAAAGCGTCAGGGTGTAACGATGTATCACCTTTCTTAGAACGCCGCGTGGTGTTGATGATGTAGTTTGAAGAATGCGAGGCTCGGCAGCGCTCTATTACATCCCCCAAGCGAAGATTTGCCGCTTCAAGATGTAGGCTTAAAGGGATGGCGATGCGCATACCTGTTTTACCCTGTTCGACATGCAGTCGATCGTCGATGATGTCAGTAAAACGCAGGAGAACAACATCCTCTCTCCTTTGGCCGGTGATAAGGGCCATATCCATAGCAAATCCCACCCATTGAGGGTGTTCACTCGCTGCTAAATATATTTTTGTGTACTCATCATAATTTAGACGCTCACGTTTAACTTTAATGCGAGGGGCTCTAGTTGCTGCCACTGGGTTTGTTTTTATTCTACCTTCCACGATTGCTTCCCTAAATATATCAGACAAAACTGAACGCATTGCTGTTGACATCGAATTTTTCCCCTGAGCGTTAAATGACTCCAAATACTCAGCTATCTGGCGAGTGTCTATTTCTGGCAGCAAACAGTTTCCCATTAATGACCTAATCATTTTTAACTGGTTAGTTCGAATTTTTATAGTGTTTGGTTTTAACTCTCGCCGGCTAAGTATTACCTCGTACCTATCTAGCCACGCATTAAGTGTTAAAACGTCTTTGCGGCTTTTAAGGCGATCTATGAGTGCATTGGGCAGATAGTTTTGCTCAAGGTAGTTGTTCGCTTCGATTGCCTGCGCAATGGCATCCTTTCTTGCAATCTGCCCCAAGGGAAGCTCTCGCTGCGTGATAGGGTGGCGCCAGTAGAACGATTTATATTTCTTACGATAAGTGAGATTCTTAGGTAAGTTAGCGTCGTACTTTTCTGGTCTTTTCGCCATTAATTATTCTCTCTATCAGCGGTGGAACTTCTATTGCTTCGGTTTTCTGCAATGCTCTGGCAAGATTAAATGACTTGGGTTGTATATAAATCGCGTTCGGTTTTACCCTGTATTCTCGCCCATGTTTTTCCGGCGCTGGGTAAATGTTCCCACTACGAGCCCAGCGGCGTAATGTTTTTATTGATGGCTGTTTACTCTCATAGGTTTTTTCACTCCATTCTTCTAGGGTGAGTAACTTTGTCATTATCTTCTCCTCAAAAGAGAAGGGCGTAACACTGTTACGCCCTTATTATGGTTTATCTAATGTGATTAGGAAGGGGCTATGGTCGATCGTGTGTGGGCTATAATTTTCCTACTATCACTGTGAGGTTTTTGTATGTGCGGCCGCTTTACCCAAGTACTAACAAGGGCTGACTATCTCGATTATTTAGCATCAGAGCTCGAGTATGCAGATGCTCTGGATACTGTGCCTATTGGAAGGTATAACGTTGCGCCTGGTACCCATGTACTGCTCATCAATCAGCGCGATACCCAGCTCCATATGGATCCGGTTCTATGGGGATATGGCCCTGATTGGTGGCTTGAGATGAAGCGCCCGCCCGTAATCAATGCACGGGTTGAAACTGCAGCGAGTAGCCGGATGTTTAAACCGTTGTGGGAGCATGGCCGCATGCTGGTGGCTGCCGACGGTTGGTATGAGTGGAAGAAGTCACCGGATGATCCGAAGAAGAAACAGCCGTATTTTATCCATTCGGATGGGCCGATATTCTTTGCTGCCATCAGTCGATTTCATACCAAAGAGGCTGAGCAGCACGATGATGGCTTTGTCATTATCACGGCTGCTAGCGACTCCGGCTTACTGGATATCCATGATCGGCGGCCGGTAGTCTTGCCGCCGGCGGCGGCCCGCGAATGGCTAAACCCCGAAACTTCTTCTGCGCGTGCTGAAGAAATCGCCACGCGTGGAGCCACACCTGCCGATAAATTCTCGTGGTATCCCGTTTCAAAGGCCGTTGGCAGCATTAAGAACGACAGCGCGGATCTCTTGAAGCCTATCGATAATCCGCTACTGTGATGTCAGTAAACGCGGGCGCGCGGCAAGTCCGTCACTCGTGTGGTATATGCGGGGGAGAGCAATTCTCGCTTCATCGACCATGCCTGGTGATTGCCCTGGCCGGCGAACCAGACTTTTGCACGCCCAGACTTGTTGATTTGATCTAAAACTGTCATCAACCGTTCGCTATTAGGCCGTGGCTGGAATTCATCAAACAGATTCAACTGGGCGATACCTTGTGAGTAGAAGTCCTGCAGCATGACGCCTGCTTTCTGATAGCGGTGGCCCGGCTGCCAGATTGTATCTAAACATCGAATAGCCGCGGCTATAATGTCTCGAGTATCTTGCGTTGGTGTGCTGAGCTTGATGCTTGCAGTGTTGCTGTAATAGTCCTCGTTGATCGAGAACGGACTGGTCTTAACCCAGGCATTTATATACCGGCAATATTGATGCTCTTCGCGGAGTTTTTCCGCCGCGCGCGTCGCGTACATGCAGATCGCCTGGTGCATTTGGTCATACTCCGTGATGCGGTCACCGAAGCTGCGGCTGCAGATAATCTGCTGCTTCGTCGGTGCAAATTCCTCGAGCGACAAACAGGGTTCACCACGCAGTTCTCGCACCGTGCGCTCAATCACGACACTGAAATGCTTTCTGATCATTGTGGTGCTTGCGTCAGCCAACTGAAGTGCAGTCTCTATCCCCATGACCTGCAGTTTTTTCGATATCCGCCGACCAATACCCCAGATCTCCGCTACCGGCACTAGCGCCATCAATTTTCGCTGCCGTTCCAAATTAGAAAGGTCAACCACGCCGCCGGTCTTATCCCATTTTTTCGCAGCGAAATTTGCCAGTTTTGCGAGTGTCTTGGTTTGGGCAATGCCCACACCTACGGTGAGCCCCGTGTCGCGCAGCACTTTGGCACGAACCTGCCGACCGAACTTATCAAGATCAATGCAGTTACGAACGCCGGTCAGATCGAGAAAACTTTCGTCAATTGAATAAATTTCGACGCGTGGTGCCATCTCTTCCAGCACTGCCATTACTCGCATCGACATATCGGCGTACAACTCGTAATTACTGCTGAACGCTATGCCGCCGGCGCGCTCAAAGTCCCGCTTAATTTTGAAATAGGGCTCTCCCATTTTGAGCCCCAATAACTTGGCTTCTTTACTCCGCGCCACTACACAGCCGTCATTATTCGATAGAACAACCACTGGGCGTCCGCGTAGATCCGGACGCCACAGCGTTTCGCAGCTTGCATAGAAGCTGTTTACATCGGCCAGGGCATACATTATTTCAGCCTCGTGATCGTTGAAATGACTACCCCAACGATGTCCAGGTCTTCGCCACCGTCAGGAAGGGGAATAGGGCTGAATTTCGGGTTCATTGGCTCGAGCTGTGCAACAGGGTTTAGGCACAGCCGCTTAACCGTGAACTCGCCTGCGATGCTGGCGATCACGATATCGCCGTGACAGGCACTAATGCTTCGATCGACTACCAGCATAGATCCGTCGGTGATCCCGGCTTCGATCATGCTTTCTCCTGAAGCGATCAGAAAGTAAGTTGCCGAAGGGTGGCTTATGCAGTACTCGTTGAGGTCGATCCGCGCGTGCACGTAATCTTGCGCAGGGCTGGGGAAGCCTGCTGGGACTTTGTCGGAGTAAAGCGGAGTGAGTTGTTTCTCGGGTGTTGGTGTTGGAAAAAAGTGCTTCATGGTGCATTTCTCTATACTGTTTTTATATACAGTATAATCCCGTTTTAGACGTTGCAACCATAAAGAAAGGGAGGGATAGAAGGATCTAAAGCTATCCCTTTGTTGAGCAAGATGATCCTCTCGGAAAAATTTTACTTCGCTAGCTGGGGATACACACAGGCTGTGAGCCAGTTTCTTAAGTAAGGCTAAAAAGCCGGTACAGGTTTTTTTGTTTTTATAATCAACTCGATATCTTCGTCTTTTAGGCTAGCGCGACCATCGTCTTGAGTTGCTAAGTAATAGGTATTTCCATTCACACTTGTAAATTCTGATATAGAAAAAGACTCATATAGATCAATTGGTTCAACAGGATCTTTGCTTTCAGTATTACGTCGTCTTACAAGATTACCTGTGATAAAGGTAGCTATACCGTCTTGCATAGAACCAGACAAGATGCTTCCTTTATGACCAGCACCATAGACAATAAAATCCATAATCCTTCCTCCTTATATTTTGTTTACATCTAAACCAGCCTTGACCAACCTATCAACAATGTTGCGCATTTTGCCAATTTCGGCAGTGTATGTTTTTGATATTCCAAGTTCTTCACATATTGCTTTTCGGTCAACACTAGATAAATCTTGAGCATATTTTAGGAACTGGAGATGAAGTTCAGCTGTTTTTTCACCAACTGGAGCTTTACTTCTGGCGGATTTTATTGCCTTGTAAATTTCTTGTTCTTTCTTCATAACTTACTCCTTCATAAGAAAATTATTGCTTGAAATGGTAATGTTAATGAGTACAATCTAACCACAGTTTTTTCTTCTTAGGCAATCATAAGGAGGCTAATTTTGGCCAACTTTTTGAATTGCCCCGCGGAACCTGTTTAGTTTTTTTAAAGGTTCCCCCTTCCCGGGGAAGATATCAAAAGAAGTACAGAGAAGGGGGCGCGAAAGCGTTCGTCAGCAAACTGGGCGCCGGAGAAATCCGGCGTTTTAATTTGTCCAGTTACATCATGACGGATATTTTACGAATTTGCCTATCAGTCGTTCCAACAGTCAATTTCGCATTCAATGTTCTCGTCGATTTCAATATTTGATGCTTCTTCATTGAGTGTATCTCGGGCTTCTTTTTCGTACCTAACTCTACAACTGCCGAACCAACTGCTAAATTCTGGTGACCAGCCGTCGATCCCGTAATCGACCTTTGCGTTACGTTCTGCCATTTCCGACACCATGCAATCGGCGGTAATGATGGCTGCACGCCGGATGTACCCCTTGAGGTCACGTTTGCGCCAGTATGGAGAACGCTTGGAATCGCAGATAGGTTTAAAGTGAACCTTCCAGCGCTGGATGCAGCGCCCTGTCAGTGTTTTGCTCATTATTCCACCTCTGACATCAGTGCTACGGCATCGAGCGGCTGGCAGGCGTAATCCGCTGCGAGCAGCATTTGGTCCTCGATATCGAGATGACAGTTCACCTCGTCGGGGTACACCACGCCTTCAAAGCGGTAACACTCAGGCTGCCCGCTCAGGCAGAACAGGAAAAAAAGTCCGTACATAGGGATCCTTAACCGCGCAGGTATGCGGCGAGAGGGGAATTAATAGAGGTAATTTCCGATAGAGATAGGCTTGATACCGAGTTTTTCAGCGATGTGACGTGGGCGAACACCCGCAGCGTAAAGCTGCCTGGCAAGCTCAGTATCTTCTTGGGGGTACTTTGTGCTGTGATGGTAATCACCGCGTTTTTGCAGGCTGATATGAAGTTTGTGTGCTTGGCTCTTAACCGCGTGTTTAGTGCGTCCTATCAGCAGGCCAATATCTTCAGCTGTGAGCTTTGCAGCGTATTTTCGAAGGATGTTTATCTCTGATTCTTGCCACTCCGGGAATATTTGCATAAATCCTCCTTTCTTGGTGGGGGGCTATTTGCGCCGCCCCCAGACCAAACGGTCATAAGCCAGGCAGATCAGCTCGCAGATTGGTATCGCTACGTAGAACGCAATTAGCAGCAGCGGCCACACAATCGCCTCACAGGCGACAAAGCCAGCACTGTCTTTTTTTGCATTGACTGGGCGACGGAGCATGCAGCCGATCACGAAAGCGGTCGGCACACCGATGAGGTAGATGATGAGTGTGATGATCCACATTAGGACTGCTTCCTTGGGGCTTTCGCGCTTTTGTCACGCCAAGTACGAGCATTGACCTTGAAGGATTTCCCCTTGCCGCCACTGAACAGCATGTTTTTCTGCACGGCGCGCTTAGAATATCCATGGGTTAGGACATCATTAGGGAAGCCGTGGCGCACTAGTACGTAAACGCTGTGGCGCTTGCCGTTCTCCACCATCATCTTGGCAGCCGCGAGGCCCATGGCAGACATAAAGCTGTCGCACTTGTCGTCGGGCTGGATATGGCGGATATAAAGCACGCCCTTAAGGTATTTGCTGCTCATTACATCAATTTTCCTTGGCGCTAATAGCGCCGGTAATAGGGTTGATCACCACGTCGCTTTGCAACGGGCAAATTCGTTTGTATTTGACGGGTTTGTTCTTGAGGTAGGTCAGTTTGCCAGGGGTGAAAATGGCGATGTCATCGATATCGAAAATGGCAGCGATTTTCTTTATCGCGTCCTGCATATTGGCTTCGACCGCATGCTGCCAAACTTCCCGGCGGCCCTGCTTGACCTCCATAAGAGTTAAACTTCGCGGGAAAGGCGGCTCAGGATCTCTTGCTTTGACGGGATCCGGATCTGGTGGGCAAGCATCCACGCTTTGCGCTGCGTCTGCGTTTTGTGTTCCAACATTTTGCGGATGTCCGGCAGCGGAATACCGGTATCACCGGAGATCGTGTGTTCGTTATGCCCAGCACGGTGGAACTGGTAAACGGCCAGCATTACCGTTGATGAATAGCGCTGGCGCATGCCGATGTTCACCGAGTCCAATTTGCGCTTGGCCGGCGGCAGGCCGTTTCCCTGATATATGGGCTTGGGTTCATGTTGGTATGGCATGCCGCTGCGGATCGCGGCGCGGGCACGCATTCGCCAGATAATCACCGCGATATAGCAGCACTTATCATCCTCGGGCTTGTAGATTTTGCCGTAGTTCAATTTATCATCCATATCAGGCCGCCTTCTGCTTTTCTTCGGATTCCCACTCTTTCACCGTTTTCATGCAGGCCGCGTGCACCTGGCGCGCGGTAGCGATACCGAAGCCTTTAACGGTTTCTGATAGTTCTTCCGGGGTGAGGCTGACGGCGGCATAAAGTGAATTGAGGCCGGAGGTATTCAGCAGATCCAGCCACTGGGGTTTTAGCTGCGGTAGCGAACTGAGCGGGATACCTTCAGCCCAGTCGGCACGCAGGACAAGGTGAGGGTGGCTGCGCTCGAGTAGCTCGCTGATACGGTTGCAAATCGCTGAACCAAGTTCTTCCGGCCAAGCCTGCTTGAAAACGTCCAATGTTGGGTAACGCGGCCGGCACCATTCAGTTACTGAGACGATGACGCCGATCCCGGTGTTGGTTCTGACCTCAATGTGCCAATCGATGTCCTGCAGGATCTGCAGTTGCACATCGCGGTCATCTGAACCGAACGATAATCGCCAACCGAAGGTATAAAAGTAAAAGTGGATGCCGCTGCTGTCGCTGGCGCGGTACCAGACTGGCGCCACATCACCGTCGATGTTTTGTAAGCGCGACTGTAATTCCCCAACGGTATCTTCCAGCACGGAATTACTGTGCGCGGCTTGAGCTAGCGATGTTTTTAGATCCGCCGCTTCGCCGCGGGCTTTACGTATTTCCGCTTTTTGTTGGTCGAGCAATTGCACCTTGAACTTCAAATCTTCTTTCAGCCTGATGATCTGCTTTTGCAGTGCCTGCGGGTTGAGGGATTTCAGGGTGTTGTTGTCTTTGACGAGCAGATTATTATCGCTGGTGAGCTGCTTCACCCTGGCGCGCGCTATCTCTGAGTTAGCATTGGCCTCTTTGGCGACAACGGTCTGCTCATCCAGTTGATCCTGTAGGCTGGTGATCTGCAATTGTTGCGTGGTTATGTCGGCTTGTAGCGCCTCGTGCCGGTCGAGCAGTTCGTTAAATTCATCGACATCAACGTTGTGCTGCTCGATACACAGGGACTGTGCTTGGTTTAGCAAAACGCCTGCGCTCTCAACGGAGCGCTGCGCAGTCCCTGTGGTCTGTTCGGTTGCAAGGTCGAGCTGCGCCCGAACGGGGCGCAGGGCTGATTCCAACACGCTGGCAACGGTTGTTAGTGTGGTACTCATGGATGTTCCTTATGCGGGTCTGCTGGCGCAGGGTGCTCGATTAAACGTTGGCAGAGATGTGGCGAATGCGACCGGCGATGATTGCAGGAATAAGCTGGTTCAACGCTGCCGCGCTGATCTTGATGCCTTCGGCGGCCAGATCGGCTTTAACATCATTGATGATCTCCGTGATGCCCATACCTGCTGGCTTTAATTCTTCAGTGGCCACCGCCGGAGCGCCGCCCAAAGTTTCGGGATACTTGAACGCTGCAGCCGAGTGAAGCGGGGCATTAGCAACAGGCTCAGGATCTTCAATTGGTGCAGCCTTTGCCGGCAGTAATGCGGCGGCTGCCTGTCGTTCCCGCTCAATACGTTCGTCATCAAGTTTCTTCTGGTTGCTGATCCGCTGTTCAATCAGCAGCTTCAGATGCTCGCTGTCGTTCCCAATGAGTTGGTTGATATCGGCAAATAACGGTTTAAACGCCGGTTCAATCACGTCGAACAGTTTCAGATTCGCCTGGTACTTATCGCAGATCTGGTTGGCTTCGATTTTTGCGCGTGCCAATTCGTCGTTTGCGGCCCCCTGTAGTGATGTCAGGGTTTTCTTTCCCTTGATGGCGCTGACAAAGTCCGCAGGGATAATCGGCAGGTGGACGGCACCGAGCTGGACATTTAAAGCACTAATATGTTCATTCAGCGCTGTCTTGGCCTTGCTGATGATTTCAGCGCGGAGCTCATCTTTACGTGACTTCACCAGCTTTGTGAGTTCCAAGCGTTTGGCGCGCATCGCTTCGCGCAAGGTGTCGATTGTGCGGAATAGCTCATCAATCTCAACTGTCTGCGACAACGCCTGCTGTTTGATGAGGTCGAGTTCGGACTCAGCCTTGTCGCAGAACTTCACTGTTTCCTCCGCGTCGGCGAAGTCCTGATCTGTCACGAGGCTAGTATTGATAGATTCAATGAAGGCCAGAGCTTTCCCTTGGTAAACGGTGAGGTTTGACTGTTTTACTGCGCCTTCAATCTCCACCATCAGTGCTGGCAGTCGCATGATCGATTTGCCCTGCGGTGGTTCTTTCAGCGTACCAGGCTCGTAACCGTCCAGATCCTGCTTGAACTGCTGCCAGCCGGCTATCAGTGCATCCGCGCGCCCCGGCACTGGGGTGTACTCCATGGAAGCAAAGTTTTCCTCGGTACCGTCGGAACAAACGAAAATTACGCGCTCCGCACCGCTTACCAGCAACTGCTGCTCCAATTGCCAGTAATATTCTGGTGGTAACTCCTGCTGCCGCACGGATTCCGCCAGGCCGGTATTCCACATTTTATGTTCGAACAGCGTGTCTTCCATCATGGTCATGCCGTCGAAGGAGGCCAACAAACACCCCATGTCATCAATAGCTGTTGCCGGATAAAGTTCGTCGCCGATCATGCTCTCGACGATGACACGCGCGGTTGCCTCTTGCTGGTGGCCTTTATCGAAAAGGTTGGTTTGCACCCAGTCGCTGATCTCCCGTTCGGTACCGGTGGCTTTCATGCTCAGCAGTTCGTCGCGGCGCATTTTGCTGGACGCGGCCATCATTACTGGTGCTTCGCTGGCGGTGAAGTGTTTGGCACGCAGCGCGTGCCATTCAGCAGAACCCTGCTGTACGTTAATGATTTGCATCGATAGGCTCCAATTTACGGATAGCTTCGGTTTGAGCTTCTGAAAGGATGAATTTGGTGCTGACGGTCGCGATCACGGCATCGGCTTTTTTACTGCCGGATTCGATCATCCTTTGCCAGCCAGGGAGGTTTTGATTGAATTTGTCAGCTGGGTAATGTGGCAACGTCAACGGCGTTTGGGTTTCTTTGTGGGGCGTCACATCCTTGGCGTCGCTGATATCCAAGGATTTACCTTCCATTTCTTCAGCCGTAGGCTGCTGGCCGATTTCGGGCCATGCTTTGCGTAGTGCCTGCGCTTCGGCGCATTTCGCTAGCTGGCCATAAGGGCGTTTCTTCCACATAGCGTTCGGCGCGGAGCTATCACGGCCAGCAGTCGCGTAATTCTCCATCCAGTATTCTTTGGCGCTGAATTCGACGATCTTGCCGTCGGGCATACTCTTGCAAACGGTGTACTTGCACCAGGCGGGAAAGGTGATTTCAACGCCATTTAGCGTTTTTGTAATGTCGTCACCAAATTCAGGCTCATTTGCACCCGCATAGCTCCCTGAGCGATCGGCCTGAATGCGATAAAGGCCGATGCCGGGCATCACTACGTCGCGCCATTCGTTTTTGCCTGATTGGGCATCTTTAACGCTCATCGGTACCAAGTGAACCGGCTTCATCAGCGGATCCAACTGACGAGCGATGCAATAGCTGACAGCCATGACAACAGAGTCATCCCGCGCGCCGGGATAAATGGAGTTTTTCAGCGCGTTCCAGGTAGGCTCATCGATCCCCATGGCCGCGACAGATTGTGGCAAAGTGCCTGTTGTTACCATGTTGCTCATTGGTCAGCCCTCACGGAGTTACGGATAGATAAGCGGAAAACGCTGAGAACGACGGCGCAGGCTTTCAACGGATGGCGGCGGTGCTTGAATTGGTGAATATTGTGGCTGCCGATCCGGTGTTGGTACTGGATCTGTTGGATAGGGTTATGGCTCATGGTATTCTCCGTGTTGATCGGGGGTGGTTCCCCGGTCAGCTAGCTGGTGGCCTTTGGTCATTGGCCAGTCCTTATGATTTGCGGTTTGGTCGCCGCATTTCGGGATAGCCCCGCTTGCGGGGCTTTTCTCGTTTATGGGGTTAGTGAATTTCGTGCAGTTCCGGATCATGTGCTGCTTCCAGCTCCATCGCTCGTTCGGCTTTTGCGATCCGTGTAAGGATTTCGGTTTGCACCGAGTAAAGGTATTCCTCCATATCAGGCGACTCGGTCAGTGCGACAAGAGGGCGCTTGTCTAACCCCGCGATGTGGCAGCGTTCCGCAATCAGCTTTTGAAACACTGATACCCGCAGGCTTTTCCGCATCCCTTCAATACGCGCATCGAGCAGCGTTTTTTCATCAGGATCCGCCGCTAGCGTGCGGTCATACTGCTCTAGCGTCTCCTCAACCATCCGCTGATAGTTATAGTCATGCATTTATTTACCTAACTTATAATGTTAATTGATATAAATTTAAGTGATACTATTTGCATTAAGGATTTGTTTTCTAGGTGAAAAAACAAATAATGGATGTATAATAAAGAAATTAATATTTTAAAGTGATGAAATAATGGACGAGTTAAATATATTAAATAATCTTAATAAATTGCGCAGACTTATTTCTGATATAGAGTCTTCAAATGTAGGTAGTAAGAATGACTTGCACTTCGAGGCTAGAGAAAATGTAAAGCAATTGTTAGAGGGGAATGTTTTTATTATTCGTGGAGCTTTATCCTCTCTCGAATCTAGTAATAAAAGAGTTCTCAAGAATTCTGAGATTGAAGATGTCAAACACACTTTATCGTTTGTGAGTAAAATTTGCTCAGATATTAACGATTTAAATGCAAAAAGTCCTTTGTACATAGCCGCTGTAAGAAATAACTTAACTAAAATGGATGAGTTATTAGAGCAAATAAAGCCTATTGTTAGGTTTTTTGTTACAACAGGCAGTGGGCTAAATGATAGTAGTGCAATGGTCGAGCGAGTTAAAAATACACTAAAAGATGCATCAATTCTCCATCATACAATGACGGTAAAACTAGCAAAATTAGATGAGAAAATAGATTCAGCCTCTAAAATAATTGGTGCTTCTTCGGCTAAGTTTGAAAAAATATCAAAAAACTTAGATAACCTTGAAGAATCTAATAGCAAATATCAAAAAACAATCTCATTATTGGATTTAGAGTCTGATTTGATTTCTGAAAGGAAAAGTGAGTTAACTGCAGCATATGAACTTCTTTCTAGTGTAAAAAAAACATATAGTGAAAATAACGAAACTTTAAAAACTATAGGTGACAACCTATCAAGTTTAGAGAGTAGTGTTAGTGACATAGAGTCTAGGGCGACAAATGCTAAAAACGATCTTGATAGTAAAACAAGTGAAATTGACTCTATAATTGCACAGGCAGCAGCTGCTTTAGAAACGACAACTACTGTATCGGTTGGGACTTTCTTCAAAGAGCAGTATGACATTTCTAAAAACCGCATGTTTATTTGGCCATCTTTTGCACTTGCATTCTTAATTGGGGCAATATGGATTTGCTATGATACCTTAAGCGATATTCGTCATGGGGTTGTTGATGGTGGAGCTGAACTGCCTTATATAATTGCAAGGTTTTGTATTGCGCCATTATTCTTATTAGGTGTTTGGTTCTGTACTAATCAGTATATTAAACAAAAAAATATAACTGAAGATTACGCATATAAGAAAGTTTTATCTTTATCATTAATTGGCTTCAAGTCCGAGATACAGAAAACTGGCGAGGCCAATACGACAGGATTTATAAAATCACTACTAAAAGAAATCCTTCGCTCTCCTTTGGAAACTTTAGATAAAAAGCATTACAAGAGAGAGACAAAACTATTAAAATTAGCGCATGATGAGATGATTTCCAATATGTTTAAAAAAGTGTCTCCGCAAAAGACCGAAGTTGACGAAGAAAAAAAGTAACTTAATACTTTTTATCATAAAAAAAGCCACAGCATTGAGCTGTGGCTTTTCTATTAGTGTAATCAAAAGACCCCATGGGGTACGCGGCTGCAACCGCGCATTTTCTGGCGGCCGGCGGCGCTGATTTGCCCTGGTGCAAGAAGTTCGCTCTCAACCGTGCGGCGTTTGCGTGGCTTCGGTGGTGCTGGCATATCCGGCATCGTTTTACAGCGGGTGATCACCAACGTTGTTTTTTCGATACGGTCGCTGCTGCGTTGGATACGCTCTTGAAGTTCACGAGCGCGGCGGAGTGTTGCTGATTTTGCTTTTGCTGTAATCATGGTCATTGGTCAGTCCTCGGGTGGTACTTTGTGTCGTGAGCATTTTGGTTATTAATGCTTTTTGAATGATTAGGTTACCTGCTTTTTTCCACATCAGGCGAGGTGGTATCTTGGTGTTTCCACACAACCAAGAAGGCAAAACAGATGGCATCTTTTACTGTTCGTGTTGAACTGAAGAATTCTGATTGGGATACGTACAATAAACTCCATGAAAAAATGAGGTTGTCCGGCTACTCGCGCCAGATTAGGGCGGACACAGGAGTTATCTATCAGTTGCCTGATGCGGAGTATGTGGCAGAAAAAACACTTACGGTTGTGCAAGTTCACGGGGAGGTAAAAGCTATAGCGTCATCTCTCAATAGCGATCCTCATGTGTTTGTCACGGAAGCTGTTCGTTGGTACTGGAACTTAGATCGAGCCTGATGCACCGTTGGTTTCGTTTACAGCGTTATCGTTAGGAAGTTCGACTATGCAAAGCATCAAACCATCTTGATTCATCCGCTTATTCAACTGTTGGAAAACGAAGTTAGGGTTATTTTCCAACAGTTGTCTTAACTGCCGTTTATCTTCTTCCGTAGGTTTTTGGCGAGCAGTCTTCTCTGATTCATTCATAGCAGTTCCTCGTTTAGTGGTCTTAGTCCTGCCGCCCCGAAATGGCAGCGGCAGGGTAAAAACACTACAGGCTTAGCGATCAGTGGACATCATCCGACTGAGTTGCGCCGCGACGGGTGCTGGGTACCCTGTGTTGCTGTCGCTACCTGTTTGTTAAAGAGCAATCCCGGTTGGGATGGCTTTAATGTAAGTTTTTCTACAATGAGCGGTCAAGTGATTTTTGTAAGTTTTTCTACTTTTCAGGGCGTGTGAGATCTGAAGGTGGGATGATTAGTTGTGGGAGAACAAGAGATAGGCCACGCTACTAAAACCAATTGCTGTTACAAAATAGTGAGATTTGTCAATAACAAAGCTCTTTGTGGAGGGACTGAGTTTTATGAAAGTGGACAAAAATGGGAAGAGTACGAGAGTAATTACAGCACCTACAAATATTGACCATGCAAACATGAAGCCGCCAGTTACAAGATCATGAAAAATCCCCTTATTTTCTTCCGAGGCAATAATACAGAGTATTACATAGTAGGTAATGTAAATATATTTAATTTTATTAGTGTTTTTTATATTATTTATCTTAGAGTTCATCTTCACAAAGCGCCTTGAGCAAGTTAGGAGTCACACTGTTATTAATTCTTTTATTAGCAGATAAATAACCTATTATTTGACCTTGCTTAATAATCATGGGAGGGTTACTGGAATAAGCATTGAAAGGTGAATATTGGCTGTATTCACTTCCAAAGGTGCCGTATTCATTCCAAATGGAGCTTGAGCTATATTGACTTCCATATGTGCCATATTCATTAAAAATAGAGTCGGAATCGTAGCTATTTGTCACATTACCCAGTTTGGTGTTTTGAGGGTCCTGCGCGATCAGTACTGCACCGCTTACAACATTGCATAGCTGATTTGCACCGAGTGATGGGAGCGCAAGAGAAAATAAGGCGACCCCAAGGAAATTTCTTACCATCACAAATCCTATATTGGTTTTATATGACAGATTACAGTTCCAATTATACGACAGTTACTATCAAATTTAACAAACCTCATTTCTTGAGGGTAGTCAGGGTTTGTTGCCTTTAGATACCCAATGTTGTCTATTAATTGAAATTGCTTAAGTCCAACATTATTAGATGTATTAAATGCTGATATAATATACTGCCCGTTCATTGGAGTGCGAAGTGCTTCATCAACAAAGACTGTGTCGCCCATCTCAAATCGCGGAAGCATGGAATCATCATTAATCTCTATCGAAAAAGTATTGTTGCTGCAAGGGACTGGGCAAGGAATATGTTTATCACTTCCTGAGGAAGAAACGGTAGCGCTTTTCGAGTTAACAATAGTTTGCCAAGTTACATAGGGGACAAGTCGAAGGTCTACCTTGTCACTGAGGGGGGAAGAGCTAATGGCCTTTTCCTCGATAGAACCAACATTGTTTACCAACCACTCCGCAGAGCACTTGAGCACTTGAATTACTGCCAATAGCACTTTGTCCTTCATGCTTTCTTGGCTGCCATTTTCGATGTTGCTGATCGTTACGCGCGTGAGTTTCCGCTCGCCTTGCAGCAAGCGATTTATCTCTTTTACGGCCTCCTCTTGAGTCAGACCAAGCTGCTCACGGCGCCATCTAAAACGTTCACCGAGTGTTTTCATACGTATACGATACGGAAAACTAACGTAGGTTTCATGACGTCAATTTTCTTGCTATAAAATGTAGAATAACTTACATTTCGAGATTGGAGGTGCCTATGACTACGACAGGCAAGACGCTGTATCAGATCCTGAAAGAAAAGTACGGGAATGACAATGGCATCGCGAAGGCGTTCAGTGTTGAACGACCAACTGTTTTTACCTGGCGGAAAACCACGCCAGAAAAAATCGCTTTGCTTTGCCATATTTCCCCCGAAATCCCATACACCTACAACCCAGCGGACTACGGCCGCAACCCTGAGAATTTAAGCCTGGTTCTGACCAAACCAGCCTGTTAGCAACGCATAAGGACTGACCAATGACCACAATTTACCAGCCAGGCAATGGAACGGCAGGGGCCGCGATAGCCTCCGGCGTTCGCCGTGAGCTGCTGTCACGCAAGAAGGTAGGCAAAAACGGCCTACCATTCGCTGCTGTACGCGAAGACCAGATCAAAACGCGATGGACTGAGAGCGAGGCAGTGACGATCAAAAGTGCTGCCGATGCCATGGCGTCCAACCCCGCAGTTGAAACCAACGTCGCCGCGATCCGGGGCTTTCTGGCTATGTTCGCTGAAGCCCCTGAGATGTTGGTTCACGTCCACAACGAACTGAAGGCCGCCGGCCTGTCTGTTCCTGAATGGCTGCCACCACTTCCATCAACAAAGGAGCTGCCACTATGAGCCAGCAATCAACCACCCAATCCGTAGAACTGATATCCAGCCTCATTGGTAAGAAGCTGGGTATCGCTGGGCATGAAGCCCGGCGTTTGGCTATCACAGGGATACTGTCAGGGGTAACGCAGGCGTACTACTCACGGGAAAGTGACAAACATGGGGCCTCTGCTTCGAGGTCTGAGTAATGGCAATTGTCAGAACCAACCGCCAGCGTGGATTCACCATGATCGACAATGCGGCTATCGGCAATAAAACGCTGAGCTGGGCGGCTGAAGGAATGCTGCATTATCTGCTGTCCAAGCCTGATGGCTGGTCAGTCAATCCGTCACACCTGTGGCAGGAGAAGAAGGGCGTTCGCGGCTGCGGCCGTGATGCCGTTTACAAGCTGCTGAACGAACTGATCCAGGTCGGTTTTATTCATCGTTTCCAACTGCGCGATGCCAAGGGTGTGACCGATGGTTTCGATTATTTCGTCTTCGACACGCCGCAACCGCATCCTGAAATTCAGGAAGTGGATGAACCCCAAGCGCCGCAAGGCTTGGCTCCGAATCCTGAAAATCAGGAAATGGACGAACCACCGTATCCTGAAAATCCGTATCCTGAAATTCAGGGCATTAGTAAAGACGGATCTGTAGTAAATACTGATCTCTCTCTCTTAGGCGATGCTCAAAATTCAGCCGGTGATGAAACACCGCTAAACCCACACCTGAATGCCATTTTGAATAACCGCCCACCGGCGCCACAACCTGCACCGCAATTCGGCATGTTCCCGATGTCGTTCGACTGGGTACCTGGTGACGACTTTGCGCAAATCGCGCACCTGTCCGGTTTGACCGCGGCGGAATTCACTCCTGAGCTACTGAACGAGTTCCGGATCTTCTGGAAGCCGACAGGCCGGGTGTATTACCACTCCCAGTGGCAGCAAAAATTTATCAGCTCACTAAAACACGAGCAATTGCGAGGGCAACGCTATGCGCGACCGCAACGGGCCGAAGCCGGTAACGGCGGCGGCAATGCAACGGATCGCTTCCAGCAGGGCGTCGCCGCAATACGAGCCGTACAGGAAAAATACGGCTACGGCGGCGGAACAGAAGACGATTCAGGGGATTGTCTTGACGGTGATTTTGCCCATGTATCCGATCCACTGGCCAACGTGGGTCAGTCGAATGAATACGACGGTACTGATGGAGGCATTTGGAACGGAACTGACGCGGGTTCTGTTGCAGGACGCAATTAACCCGGAACAGCTGAACTACGCCATCAGGGCGGCACCGGGACGCAAGTTTTATCCGTTCCCTGCGCCACCGGACTGGCTGTCCATGGCGAAAGAGCTGATCGACGCCAGACTGCCGACAGTGGATAGCGTGATGGAGGAGTTTGACCGTTACAGCGCAAGACGGGGCTATTTCGACAGCCCTGAAGAGTTCAGATGGAAAGCGCCGATCTTGTACTGGATTGTCACCGATATGCGCAAGGCTATGCAGCAGTACAACCATGGCGTTGCTGAGCTGCGAAAAGTGGCAGAGCGGCTGCTCCGTCAGTGGGAAAAGAAACTACAGGATGGGGAGCAAATCCCGGAACCAGCAATCAGGCTGGGTTACACGGAAACGCCGATAGGTGTTGGAAAAGAACGGGGATTGACCACCCCCGAAACAGAGAAAAAAGGCGCGGCGCTTCTTCAGGCAATTCGGCTGAAGGTGGCCCTAGCAAAAACAAGTAAGGACTGACCAATGACCATTTGTATCAAAAACGCACTGATTTACCGCTTGTCCCGAGGTGTGGATCTGAGCGGGATGGAAGAGCAACTGGCTGCATTTGCGTTCACGCCATGCGGTAGCCAGGACATGGCAAAAACCGGATGGGTGGCACCAATTGGCGATGCGCTCGTGCACACCGCCAACGGCCAGCATCTGCTGGTGGTACAGCGCGAAGAGAAACTGCTCCCGCGTGAAGTTATTCAAACCGAGCTGAACGAGAAAGTCGCCAAACTTGAAGCCGAACAGCATCGGAAACTGAAAAAATCAGAGAAAGACGCTCTCAAAGACGAAGTGCTGCATAGCCTGCTGCCGCGTGCTTTCAGCAAACACCATAAAACACAGATCTGGATTAACGAAGGGGCCGGGTTAATCGTCGTTGACGCCGCCAGTGCCAAACGCGCCGAAGATGCGCTGGCGTTACTGCGCAAAAGCTTGGGTTCCCTCCCAGTGGTGCCGTTGGCCATGGAAAGCCCGATCGAGCTGACCGTGACCGAATGGGTACGCTCTGGCCAGCCGCCAGCGGGCTTTACTCTGCAAGATGAGGCCGAGTTGAAAGCGGTTTTGGAAGAGGGCGGGATCATCCGTTGCAAGAAGCAGGATCTGGTCGGTGATGAAATCGCGTCAAACCTGCAGGCGGGTAAGTTGGTCACGAAGTTGGCGCTGAGTTGGCAGGATCGAATTGATTTCGTGCTGAGCGATGACGGCACGCTGAAGAAACTGAAATTTAGCGATGTGCTGCTGGAGCAGAACGACGATATTGATCGGGAGGATTACGCCCAACGCTTTGACGCGGACTTTATTCTGCTGACCGGCGAGCTGGCGGCGTTGATTGCCAACCTGGTTGCAGCGCTCGGCGGGGAAGCGAGCCATTCTGCCAATAGCAGCGGTTCAACGGCTAATGAGGATGACGATTCGCTGAATGATGAACGTTATCCTGAAGCTGTCCAGTTTGTTCTGGCCAAGGGCAGCGCTTCGATTTCAGGCCTGCAGCGTCAATTCCGCATTGGCTATAACCGCGCTGCGCGGCTGATAGAGCAGATGGAGGCTGGTGGCGTGCTGTCGGAGCCCGGTGTCGATGGCACACGGACAGTGCTGAGTACAGGGGCCGAGCAATGATGCAGAAACCTCAAACCTCCGAAAAGGAGCGTAGTTGCATCAACGAGGGGATCCGCAAGCTGCGTAAGGCGGGCCGGTTCGATGAAGCAAATACTCAAATGAACCGGGTTATCACGGCAGCCAGCGGTGCTGATTGGCATTCACTGCGCGATCTGGAAAACCTGCTGGCGCAAATGTTCCCTGATGAGGGCGATACCCAGACGGCGATCAGCGCGCGTCTACGTGAAATCTCTCCGATCCTGCATGGCCTGGTGAAGCAGGTAAGCAAAGTCCGCAACGAAGAATCAGGAAAAACCACCTGGTTCTATCGTCTTGTGCCTTCTCATCAGGAGGCGCGCCTGTGATCGACTTTTCAAACACGCCTTATGTTCAGGCGCTGGCGGCGCAAAAACTGGCCCCGACACACGAGCTTAAGGAAATTGGTGACCAGTGGCGCACGCCGGATCCGTTGTTCTGGGGGATCAATGGCATGTTCGGGCCATTTGTGTTGGATCTTTTCAGTGACGGCGAAAACAGCAAGTGCGCGGCGTTCTATACAGCCGAAGATAACGCGTTGGTTCAGGACTGGTCAGCGCGTCTGAAAGATCTGAACGGCGCCGCGTTTGCCAATCCGCCATACAGCACAGCGAAGCAGCATGAGGGTGAATATATCACTGGCATGCGGCACATCATGCGCCATACGAAGGATATGCGGGAGTTCGGCGGGCGTTATGTGTTTCTCATCAAATCGGCGACAGCGGAAGTATGGTGGCCGGAGGATGCGGATCACGTTGCGTTTATTCGTGGCCGTATTGGTTTTGACGTGCCGCTTTGGTACCGGCCGGCGGATGAAAAACAAGAGGCCACCAGTGCCGGTTTCGGCGCGGCTATCGCTCTGTTCGATAAAACATGGCGCGGCCCGGTTTCAAGTTATGTCAGCCGTGACCGGCTAACTGCCCAAGGTGATGCTTTCATGGCACAAATTCGCAGGGAAGCTGAGCGATTGTCGGTGAGGAGTGTCGTGTGACGGCTACTACCCGGACTAAATCTTCGCGTAAGCACAAGACGGAAGCATTAGGTGTATTGCTACCAGGTGGTGGTATCAAATATGCGACAGATCACGACAGGGACACGATGAAAGGGGTGCCTACGGGCACTCCTATCGCCATGCGTCCGATCGGCGACCGCAGGAACCTGAAGCATCACCGCAAATTCTGGAAGCTGCTGGAGTTGGGTTTTTCGTATTGGGAGCCAGATTGGACGTTCGTTAGCGATCCGGAGAAGTGGATTGCGCATGAGGTGGCGAAGACACTGGCGATACAGGCTGGCGATCCGCTGCTTTATGACAACATCACAAAGCTGATCGCCGACAGTGTGCTGCAGCGTGTTGCGGCACAACGGCAGCGCCGCTTTGACGCCGAAGCTGTGAAAACGACGGAGGCTTATCTCAATCACGTCATGGTTAAAGCCGGTTTCTATGATCTAGCCGCTAACCCGGACGGCGGAACGTTGAAGCAGCGTTGGAGCATCGCTTTCGTCAACATGAGCCAGGAGAAGTTCGACAAGGTTTATAGCGGCGTCGCCGGCGTCATCTGGAATGAGACACTGCAGCAACACTTTGCCGATGAGTTTGAGATGGAACAGGCCGTTAATCGGCTGATTGAGTATGCTTAGCTGAGTATTTTCATTATAATTTCAACCACACTAACTTAAATAGAGCTGTTAAAAATGCTTGATGTTCTTTCCTCAGGAAAAATCACTATTGATCTTCAGTTAATCGCTATCATTGTTGGAGTGGTAGTCACGCTGGCTGCATTTTATTTTCGTAAGGGACTATCAAAGGTTGAATTATTTGTTTCGAGTAATGAAGTTACCTCTGAGGTTGACGTAAAATCACTTCAAAGAAAGCTCGATGAATTGGTAACCATTGTTGAAGGGGCGAAGGACGATGGCATCGTAGGGTTATCTGAAAGTGTCCAAAAGCTTAGGGCAAGAGTGTCAGAGCTTGAATTGCCAGGTCTTGATGTTAATTATAAAGAAAGAATCGAAGGTGATATTCAGTCTATAGTTGATTCTCTCTTGGAAAATAATCTTGAAAATAATGATGAAATAAACAACAAAATAACCAATGTTATCGATGGAATGATAAGTGAGAAGGTGGCTCTCAATGTTGCCGAAAAGGATAAGATTGCACTTGAAAAAGACAAAAACTTGATCTCTTTGATGCTTAATTCTAAAGATGATTTCGATTCGTTATTACGGCGCGAGTATGATTACTCATTGAGGTATAAAGGTGTTGTTTTGAATTTATTTATAATAATAAATATTGGGTTGTTGTTTATTGCGTTATTATATACTCTTTCGATTGCTTTATCCACTTCAGTGATAAATAACGGATTCCCAAGGGAACTGGCGCTGACCATTTCAGGTCTATATATTGGATTTGCGTCCTTTGTTATATATGTAATAAAATTTTCAAATGCAAGAATTCTTACGATAATTGCATTGAGGGAGGATATGTCAAAAGAGAATGTTCTATCTCATTATGTAGATGCCTTTTCAAACAAACCAGAATTGAATGAAAATGATGTAGCAGTAATGAGAGTGTTAACAGTAAATCGCGCACAAAGAGAACAGAAAACAAATCACCCATATGAAGTAATACTCCAGGGTATTAGTGGCTCAAATATCCAGTTTAAAGGCGGAAGACTGCAAGTGGGCAAAGATAACAACAAGAGTGATCGGGATTAATGCGAGCGTACCGAAGCAAGGCTCTGCGCGATTCGGCGCGGGGCCGCTGCTGCACATTGCAGATCCCAGGAATCTGTAATGGGAACCCAGAAACAACGGTTCTATGCCATCTTCCCAGCAGCACCCAAGGCATGGGGTATAAGAGCGATGATTTTTGGGCGGTGTTTGGATGTTCCTGTTGTCATGATGTGATTGATGCGAGAAAATCGTATGATTGGGAAAACGGCGAAAAAGAAGAGCTGCTAATTAATGCTCTTTATTTGACATATAAATATTGGCATTCACTGTCATTATTTAATTATTAATAGTTAATACGTGAATTATTAGGAGATGTAGTGACTTCGTACACAGACGATTTTGTTAAGAAAAATATTGATGAGTGTGACTCGTTTATTCAAATAAAATATAAAGAGTCTGTATTTAATATACAAGGAGATAATGAACTAAACGATAGGGAATTTATTTCCAGCCTAAGTTATGATGAGGTTTTTCAAGTGGCTCTTTATTGCGCCTGGTTGGATTTTTTCTCTAAGTTTAGAAATGACGCAGTTCTCCTTGACAAAAACACAATTTTTAACAGAAAGAAACTAGGCGATAGAGTTTTATTTTCCGCAGATCAAGTAAAGGATGATCCTGTCTTATTCTTGTCAAACTTATTAAGGGTAATAATAGAAGCTAATTTTTGGGAGGGCTCACCTGGTCTTTTTTATAATAGACGTGATGTTTTGACGATCTTAGCAAGTAATTACGAGAGAAGGGAGTATCAATTCGAATGGATAAGAGATACTTTGCAGATTTCATTAGCACAGTTCTTACTACATTCCGATGCTTTTAAAATGGCATTGCAACTTGGTTCCAATATAACTGAGCAGTCTAATACTATAAAGAATGAGTTAAATAAAGATGTGGGAATACTAATTGGAACTCTAACTTCAGAAAGTGAAAGTATAAAGAAAGATTTCGATACAAAAAAAGAAGAGATTTCAGAGTTATTAAACGATAAAGAGAAAGAGTTACGCAATATTTTTGAAGAGATAGACTCTAATGTTAAAGGGATAGATGAGGTTAGAGAAAGATTAAGTAGTTACCATTCTGAATTTAACTTTGTAGGTCTTTATGCTGGGTTCAAAGAATTAAAGAAAGGTAAAGATGAAGAGCTAGACTCGGCAAAAGGCAGTTATCATCTCGCCATGATTATTGCAATAATGTTACCGTTGTTAAGTATAGGGATGCATATATTATTCCCTGGGCTGGTGAATGGAAAAACTTTAGTTGAATGGGTGTCGTGGGCAGCTCCGTTCGCTGCAATAGAACTTCTTATACTATATTATGCAAGGGTAATTTATTCAGAAGTTAAGTCGTTGAGAACGCAACTTGTACAAATAAATTTAAGAGGGGCGTTATGCCAATTCATAGAAGAATATATGAATTATAGAAAGAAAATGAAAAATGAAAAAGGTGAGCTGAATGATGCAGCGTTGGATAAATTTGATTCATTAATCTTCAGTACAATACAAATGGATAGCGATAACATTCCTGGGGCTCTGGATGGAGTTAATGCTATTGCTGAGTTGGCGGGAAAAGTTTTAGCAAAAAGTAAGCCTTAGATATAATGAAAATTATGTAGTTTAGATTGTTATTTAATTTATGATAATTTTGATTAACAGGGGGTATAATGAAAAATATAGTGGAAATGTCTTTTGAATGGCAGAACGAGAGTAATGGATTTCCAGCGGATAATCTGGATCGGGCCAAATATGCTAGATTCTTAACGGATTTCTTGGTTGCTAAAGGCAGTGAAAAAAATTATGTTTTGAATGTAAATGCTTCATGGGGCGCTGGGAAAACATGGTTTTTGAGACGTTGGTCTGAAGAGATTAAAAAGAATTATCCTGTGGTATTTGTTGATGCATGGAAAAGTGACCATTCAAAAGATCCTTTTTTGTCTGTTGTATCTGCAATTTCTAAAGATCTAGAGCCATTAATAGATGTGAGATTTAAAGATAGCGCAATAACGAAAAAAAGCTGGCTATTATTAAAAAGTATAGCCCCCGAAATTACAAAAGGAATTGTGAAAAAATATTTGAGCTTAGATATTGATGAGGTATCAAAAGCAATTAATAATAATGATGCATCCTCCATTGCTGGTGTGGGCGCCAAAGCAGTTGAGAAATTAATTAAGTTTCATGATGAAACTAATAGTTCCATTGATGACTTCAAAGAAGCTACATCAAAATATTTGGATTTAATTGTCAATAAATCAGATAAAGAGTTACCTCTGTTTGTTTTCATAGATGAATTAGACAGGTGCAGGCCAACTTATGCAATAGAAATGCTTGAAACAATAAAGCATATATTTGATATGGAGAACGTGGTTTTTGTTATTGCTACTGATAAAGATCAGCTGCAACACTCAATAAAAGCTGTATATGGAAGTGGATTTAACTCAACAAAATATTTGGATCGTTTTTTTGATAGATCAGTTACTTTGAGAAAAACCTCGCTCTTTGACTACATAAGTAACATGATTTCAAATAGTAATATTTTAACCGATTATTTTAGCAGGTCAGATTGTAGTTGGATGATACCAGTTAATAATTTGGATCAAATTTCTGATAGGGTTGAATGGCTTTCAGCAATGTCACAATGTTTTTATATGGATTTAAGAACGACAAAACAATGGATTGAGCGATTGGAAGCATCAATATTATCCTCGGGTGATCGTATTGATTTTATATTTCTTTCATATTTACTGGCATTAAATAGTGTTAATGGAATCACATATGCAAATGTTGCTAACACAACATCAATTATGGGGGCTGACTTCAAAGGTAAATACATTTCTGAATTGTATCGTGACATTGTAAATCCAGATGTTAAACTGAATTTTTCTTTTGATTGCTCTGTTTTAGGTGATAAATTAAACATTAAAAACTCAAGTTCATACACCAGAAACCCATTTAAAATCGTAAATTTTTCGTTAGGTGTTCATGAGTTGTTTTTCAGTCTCCACTGTTGTGTGAATACAATCGACCCACAGAGGGTAATTGATGAGCAATGCTTTTCTTTATCTCAACGCTTAATGGAAGGTGGTCAAGATACAAGGATGATTGATATAGGATTGATGCAAGCTGTCATAATGAGGAATAATAATGGGGTGAGTTTCCATGATTATATAGATATAGTAGAGCTAGCAATGATATTAGAATGAGAAACATTAATAAGGACTGACCAATGACCAACGTAATAGAACAACTTATAAAAATGCACGATCCGCGCTGTGTAAGCGCGGAGTCAATGAATGTAGGCCGCGGGCGAGCTTCCCTGACCAGGGAGCAAATTCTCGGAGCATTCGCAGCCGCGCAGCACCAGCACTCAGTTGGCCTCGACCTGCTGATGACTAAGTACCGCAGCGACTTCAAGGCGGAGCAGCGGCTACGTGCAGCGATCAATGAATGGGTACATCAACGCCCGCATCCCGAACGCGCGGCTGCTGCATGTCAGTTAGCCCTGAGTATTGTGCTTGAGCGTAACCTGCCGGCACAGATATCACACCTCGCGTCATTATTACGCAGGTATGGCCCACGTACTGCTCAAACCCGAAAGAACATTGAGGCGCTGCAGTCAGAGATTAAGGCTTTAGACAAGCGCCGATGCCAGGTGCAAATCAGCGATACTGTTTACGTTGAGGCTGGATTAGAAATTACCGATTTGAATACACGGATTGAGCGGGAACGTGCAGCATTGCGCGCCTGGTCTGAACGCCACGCAGCCACAACCAATATTTGCCCACGATGCTCAGGCACTGGCCGTACTGTTAGACCGCACCCGGTAGAGTGCGAAGAGTGTGGTGGTAAAGGTAAGATACCCGCCAATATGGAACACTTGCGTAACTCTATGCGTATCATAGGGGCCGAGGTAGCTCCCGGGAAGTGGGTTACTGAATATATCTCATTGGTTGGAGCTTGTATCAACTGGCTGTATTGTAAAGAGGAGCAAGCAGGTAAGTGCATAAAAAACAGGATTATAAGCGAATTATACGACTGAGTGTTATGGTACCATTAGTGTACTGAGATTTTTTAGGATTAAGAAAATCAATCAAAAGGGGAAATAATGAGCAATCCTGCACTAGCGTTAATAAATTGGATCGAGGGATTCCCTTTGGAAACCCAGGACGAAATTACTTTTTTGGTATGCGCATCTCACCCCAGTTTCAGCGCCGATATTGACAACATCTTTAAGTCTAAAGAGTATTCGTCAAAAATCCTTGAACTTTTAAAGGGTTCCACTAGTGGTGATTTTAAAGATATTGGAGTAATTGTCTCATTTCGTGCGCTGTTCGATTATTTTTTCTTGGCAAAACGCGGAACTAAAGAAGGATGGGATGAGACGGTTAAGCTATTTGACAGCGTAATCAATGACCCATCTGAGAAACCTGCTGGTGTTGTTGAGCAAGCTAAAGAAATGAAAGATAAGGTGCCAGAAAGAATGGCGCAATGGATTGCGATATGTGATTCATGGAAGCAACTTAAACTAACATCGCTCTCAGATGATGAAATTGAACAGTGGCATAACGCTCAAGCTTTCTCGACCTATAAGCCTGTTTGATATTACCAATTCATCGATGTTAGGAGTTGCTTATAGTTCTATAACGCGCTAAATTTCCGAAAGATGCCGGAGTATGCTTAAAGCTACTTCGGCTTTTTTATTGGTCAGTCCTAAGCCTGCATGGTTCGCCCAGCAGGCTTTTTTTATTCCCCCAAGCAGGGGAGGTGGAGTATGAAAATGCAGGAGAAAGCAAGCCTCGCGGCCTACCTCTCTTCAGGGTTTCTTGTGCTGGTGGGGAAGGTGGGGAAATTACTTAACGATCTCACTCTGAACGATTGGGCGATCGTCATCGGTATCATCATCGGTATCGCGACGTTTGCCGCAAACCTGTACTTCCAGAATCGCCAGACACGAGCTATTGAACGCGCCTCACGCGCCGGCGCCACAATCATTAACCCGGGGCGTGCCAAATGACGATTAAAAAGAAGGTTAGCGCTGTCGTTTGCTCTGTGTCCGTGATTATCGGGCTGGTATTGAACCAGGCGGGGGATTTCAAATCCGCGAATGGTAATCCCCTCCGATTTTCCAAGGCGGCGATGGAAGTCATGGGGAATGCGGAGAGTTGCCGCCGGGATCCGTATCTATGCCCTGCCCAAATCATTACGCAGGGAATCGGTCATACCGGGAAAGGTGTAGCCGCCGTCAGCAAAGCGAGTGATCAGCAGATCGCTAAGTGGTTTGCCGAAGACCAACTCGATGCGCAGAACTGTATTGAGGTGAACGTTGAACGTAAGCTGGGGAAGCAACTCCCCCAGGGTGTATTCGATGGGATAGGGAGTTTTATTTTTAACGTCGGCTGTGGCCAGTTCACCCGCTCGACGATGTACCGATATCTGCTGGCTGAAAAAAACGTAGATGCCTGTGAGCAGTTGCCCCGATGGATTTATGCCGTGGGAAAGGTGCTTAAGGGACTGGTAATTCGTCGCGACAAAGAGAAGGCGCTCTGCCTGGCTCACTGAAAACAGGCCGATTCTGGCCGATATCTACATGAAAACCCCCGAATCGGTAACGCTACGTGAAATCTACAATCACGGTGATTGTCGTTACCCACACATTTTTCATAGCAAACGGCGTTAAGCCCGGATCCTGACATGACCAACAAAATACTGCTCACCATTGCCGGTGTATTGCAGGCGGGGATCCTTGCGCTTGGCTGGATGGCATTCCATTTCTACGGCGTATCCGTTGCGAAGGATGGGGAGTTGAACCAGGCGAAAAGCGATCTGGGTGTGGCCACCGCGACGAATGTCCAGCAGGCATTCCAGTTCCAGCGCGCCAATGAGATATCAGCCGCAGCCGGTAAGTACAACGTCACCATCTCTGCCAAGAGCGAGGAACGGCAAATTGAAAACCGCAACGACCTTAAAACTGAGGAATGCGCTGATCGCTATATCCCTGACGCTACTGCTCAGCGCCTGTACGCGTACACGAACGGTCTACGTGCCATCGCAATGCGTGATTCCGGCAAGCCTGACGGAGCCGCTACTAATTCCACTGCCGCCGGCCGCCTGACATACCGCCAGGCGGTTCTCTGGATCGACCCGTTGCTCACCTTACTGGACAGGGCGAACAATGACCGCGCTGGGATCCGCAGCCTTCCACACCAACAACCAACAGAGCCTCGGTAATCACCGGGGCTTTTTACTATCAGAAGCAGGAGAAGCAACATGTTCACCATTAAGTTGAAGTACGCCACCAAGCAAGAGCGGTTAATCGGCGGCAGTGAAGTTATCTGGAATGGGGAGAGCAAGACCCTTTCAGTGATCGGTACCGGCGGTGACGAGAAGTATCAACTGTTACCCGGTGACGACGCCTATGTAACGAATGCCGCTGGCAAGACGGTTGCGACTTACACCAACTCAACACAGCCTGTTGCATAAGCCATCACACAGCTCATCCACCAGTGTGGGCTGTCTAATGGTCAATGGAAGAGAACAGTAAACACATCACATGGCAAAGCATGACTGGAAAGCGCTGCAGACTGAGTTCCTCAGGGACAATGCAGCTACAGGGATAACAGCTCAGCAGTGGTGTGAGAACCATGGGTTGAACTACCAGTCAGCCCGGCGTTACATCAAACCTCGTGCTGCGCAATCTGCGCAAAACAAACAGCGCAATACTGCGCACAGTGCGCAGCGCAATGAGAATGCGCAAAACTGCGCAGGTGGTGATGATTCAGTAGATGACGATGAACATGTATCAGCAGACGCAAGCGACAAGACTGATACAGCTCCGGATCAAGACGCGAAACCGCACGGAAGAGACGGCAAGGGCCGGTTTGCTCAGGGTAACGCGGGCAATACGGGTATTCCATCTAATGCTTTTGCACCGCGCAATCAGACCGCCAGAAAGCACTCAGCGTATTCGAAGTACCTCGATGCTGATGAGTTATTTGATGCGGTCGCCGATTCTGATCTGCATGACGAACTGATATTCACTCGCGCCCGGGCATTGTCAGTCACCAAGACAATGAAGCAGATCATGGAGGATTTGCAGAAGGCCGAGAGCGTTGAAACGCGCATTGAGCTTTACGACAAATTTCTCAAAGCTGAGCAGGGGCTCGACAGAAATATCGGGCGAATTGAGTCCATCGAGCGCACGCTCAGTAGTCTGCAACTGAACGCAGTTAATGTTCCGCGGCTAAGCGAAGACACACTGCGTATTATTGCGGCCACTGCCAAGTTGAAAGCTGAGACTCAGAAGCTCACGGCAGAAAGCAAAGACGTCACTACGCCACTGTCTGGCATCGTCTCTGATATTCAGGGCATGACCGATAACGGGTTGATGTCCAAATGACGGCGCCACACTACGACTCGGCAAGCGTTGACGACGAACTGAGTGGAATGTCAGCGGCCCAGCAGCGTTTGTTCATCGTGACCAAGCTATCCAATCCTTGGTGGCGGCTGAACAACCTCTACAAGATCGAGAATGAGAAGGGCGAACTGGTCACGTTCCGATTGCGCCCAGCGCAGCGCACACTGTTCGAGTCGATGCATTACCGCAACATTATCCTGAAGGCGCGGCAGCTCGGTTTCTCAACAGCAATCGATATTTACCTGCTGGATCAGGCGTTGTTCAACAAGAACTTGAAGTGCGGGATTATCGCTCAGGACAAGTCAGCGGCTGGCGAGATATTCCGTACCAAGATAGCGATACCTTTCGACAACCTGCCAGGGTGGTTGAGGGCGGACTTCAAAATTACTGAGCGGCGCAGCGGGGCAAACGGCGGCTACATTCTATTTGCCCATGGTTCGAGCATTCAGGTGGCAACCTCATTCCGTTCCGGTACCGTTCAGCGCCTGCACATTTCCGAGCATGGGAAGATCTGCGCCAAGTATCCGGCTAAGGCCAAGGAAGTGCGAACCGGTACGCTCAACGCCATTCACGACGGCTGTATTGCCTTCATCGAAAGCACGGCAGAGGGCGTCGGCGGCGACTTTCACGAAATGAGTACCCGCTCAATGGAGCTGGGGCAGACTGGTATCGAGCTGACCACTCAGGATTGGAAGTTTCATTTCTTCGCCTGGTGGCAGGATCCGAAGTATGTGGCGCAGGTTCCAGCTGCTGGCCTACGCCTCAGCAAATACCTCAGGGAATATTTTTCAGGCGTTGAGCTGTCGATGCAGATCACGCTCAGCGCCGAGCAGCGCCAGTGGTATATCAACAAAGAAATCGAGCAGCGCGACGAAATGAAACAGGAATTCCCCAGCACGCCGCTCGAGGCGTTCCTGACTTCTGGCCGCCGCGTATTCGATGCTATCAGCACGATGAAAGCGCAAGGCCACTGTACGCCGCCATTGCTGGTGTACGACATGGATCCGGTGACCGGCACCAAGACCAAAGCTCAGGGGCTGCGCGGCGGTGAAACAAAAGAGCTTGTCCGCACCCTGCTGAATCATCTGCTGGTCTGGGAGCTTCCAGATCCGGAAGAAGACTATGCCATTGGCGCTGATATCGCGGAAGGATTGGAAAGCGGCGACCGATCATCGTTTGACGTCATCAAGAAGAGCAGCGGCGAGCAAGTGGCGCATTGGTTCGGCTATCTCGATGCTGAGTTATTCGCGCAACTGCTGGCACACGTCGGCAAATGGTACAACACCGCCTACATCGGGCCTGAGCGTAACAACCACGGTCACGCGGTGCTGCAAAAGTTGCGTGATATCTACCCGCTGCGCGCTATCTACGCAGAGCAGTACCTCGATCGTGAAGACGATGACGAAACACCAAAGCTCGGCTGGCTGACTACCAAGCAAAGCAAGCCTGTCATCACTGAGGGATTGAAAACCCTATTACGTAACGGTGTCAGCGGCATCCGCTGGATCGGCACCGTCAATGAAGCGAACACCTACGTGTATGACCCCAAGGGTGCAATGGGCGCGCAATCCGGTTGTTACGATGACCAGGTGATGAGCTATGCCATTGCCCAAGAGATGCGCACCCGCATGCCAGCCCGTCCGAAGGTCACACCTATCGACAGATCTAAACCCACACACTGGATGTCTCACTGATGAATACAGCCATGATTGACGCTGAGGACACACAATCTCAGCCGGACAACCGCGACCGATTTACGCTGCAACAACTACTGAATATCTCTGCTGATATAGATTCACAGCCTGAGTGGAGAACCACAGCCAATACGGCCTGTGCCTATTACGATGGCGATCAGCTACCGCCGGAGGTTGTTTCCAAGCTAAAAGAGCGTGGGCAGCCATTAACCATGCACAACCTGATCGCGCCGACTATCGACGGCGTGCTCGGGATGGAAGCAAAGACACGTACCGATCTGATGGTCATTGCTGATGACCCAAGCGAAGAGATGGAGCAGATGGCGGAAGCGGTCAACGCTGAATACTCCGATGCCTGCAGGCTCAGCAACCTAAACAAAGCGCGTTCCGATGCATACGCTGAGCAGATTAAGGCAGGCTTAAGCTGGGTTGAAGTGCGCCGCAATAGCGACCCGTTCGGCAACAAGTATAAAGCCGGTACTGTACACCGTAACGAAGTATTCTGGGATTGGTTCAGCAGAGAAGCTGATCTGAGTGACTGCCGGTGGCTGATGCGTAAGCGTTGGCTGGATGTCGATGAAGTAAAAGGCTCGTTCCCCGGGCATGCCGATGTTATCGATTATTCAGTACGGGAATGGAAAGGTTTTGTCGAAACCGATCTGGCGGAAGGTGATGAGTCCAATCTGATAAACGGCTATGAGGAATACAACTCGTATAGCCGCGACCAGGCCGAGTGGATCACGACGAACCGTAAGCGCGTCATGCTGCAGGTCATCTATTACCGCACCTACCAACAGATGCCGGTTATGGAACTGTCGAATGGGCGTGTCATTCAGTACGACAAGAACAATGTTATGCATGCCGTGGCGCTGGCTACTGGGCGCGTATCGGTCACGATGGCTCGCGTCAGCCGGATCCGCGAGGCGTGGTTTGTCGGCCCGCATTTCATCACTGACCGTCCATGCTCTGCACCACAGGGCATGTTCCCGCTGGTACCGTTTTGGGGCTATCGTAAAGACAAGACGGGCGCACCTTATGGGCTGGCCTGCCGAGCTATTCCGGCACAGGATGAAGTCAATTTCCGTCGTATTAAGCTCACCTGGCTGCTACAGGCCAAGCGCGTGATTAAAGACGCCGACGCCACCAACATGACCGATAAGCAACTGGCGGAAGAACTGGAGCGACCTGACGGTGTGGTTAACCTCAATCCGGAGCGCAAGAACAAAAAGACCATAGCGGAAGCGCTGACGGTACAGCAGGATTTCCAGGTGGCTCAGCAACAGTTTACTGTCATGCAGGAATCGATGAAGCTAATCCAAGATGGCATGGGCGTGTACTCAACTTTCCTCGGGCAGGATTCAAGCGCATCGAGCGGCATTGCTATTAGCAATCTGGTGGAGCAAGGTGCCACGACACTGGCAGAAATCAACGACAACTACCAATTTGCCTGTCAGCAGGTCGGCCAACTGTTGTTATCGTACCTGTTAGAGGACTTGAGCCGCCGGCGCAATTACATGGTGGTCATCAACCGTGACGATAAACGCCGTCGCAAAGAGATCATGCTGAACGCTGAAGAAGAGCAAGGCTCGATGAATAACGATGTCTCCCGCTTGCGGGCGCATATTGCCCTGGCACCTATTCAGCAGACGCCGGCTTATAAATCACAACTGGCGGAGCGTATGTCTCAGGTGATCACCGGCCTGCCGTCGGAAGTGCAGGCGACAGTGCTGGATATGTGGGTAGAACTGCTGGATGTGCCGAACAAACAGGAGTTCATTGAGCGGATCCGCAGCGCGCTTGGCACACCGAAGGCACCGGATGAAATGACGCCAGAAGAACAGCAGGCCGCCCAGCAAGAACAGCAAATGCAGCAGGCACAGCAAGAGCTGGCGATGCGGGAGATTGCCGGGAAGGTGGCTAAGCTGGAGGCGGAAAGCAAGCGGATTGCAGCTCAGGCGGAACGTGACCAGGCATTAGCCAACGGTCAGCGCTTTAATGATGCCCATACTCAGGCACAGACAGGGCAGATTCTTCAGCAGATGGAGAATGTGTCTGCTGAGATAAACGCTCTGAATGACCAAATGTTGCAGACCATTCAGGGTCAAATTGACTCGATTCCTGTATGATAATCGGAGCAAACAGGAGGGGTACATGGCATTAGTTTATCATTACTGCAGTCCGCATACATTTCTTCATATTATTGAAAAAAAGAAAATATGGCTATCATCATCTAACAATATGAATGACTCAGCTGAAGGAGAGTGGTTTTCAAGTGCATATCATGATTTTTTGAAAGAAAATGAAGAGAGATTTGGCATTGATTTTTGTGACAAAGCTATGCATAAATTCAGTATTAATAATGAACCGAAATATATCACTTGCTTTTCTAAAGTTGGAGATTCGCTAAGTCAATGGAGAGCGTATGCACAAAATGGTGAAGGAGTGGTTCTAGGATTTGATGATACGAAGCTCGGTGCTAAAGGAGAATATGCATACCCCAGCCGAGTACCAGCAAGTAGCTTAGCGATGATTGATGTTGAATATCTAACTAGAGAGAATATATTCCATATCTTAAATGATGTTTTTTCTAAGTGCCAAGAAGAAACAGATGAAAATGAACGTTCATTTTTGTTTGCGGCAATTAGCTTAGGCCGTTATCTGTCGGTAAAGAATCCTGCATTTCACGAAGAAAAAGAAAAGCGGTTGATTTTTTCCCCTATCATCAATGATGATAAAGGTGTTCGGGAATTCTCTGTGAGTAATAGCATTGGAGAGTTAAAACATAGGATATCCAATGGGTATTTAACTTCACATTTTGAATATGAGATAAATACAAAGGAAGCATTAAAAGAAATAATTCTTGGACCAAAGAATAAATTTTCCGAGTACGATGTTAAAAAATTTCTTGGATTTAGCGGGTTGGAAAATATTACAGTAAAAAAATCAGCAGCAACATACCGATAAAACTGTTGCACCAACGCTTTTGATGCGCTAGATTCCGGAAAGATATCAAGCCTCGCCCTAAAAAGCGGGGCTTTTTCATTTCCCTCGGTCAAGGTCAGTGTTGTTGTGTTTTTCTTTGAGTATTTGCCCGCCTCGTGCGGGCATTTTTGTTTGTGCCGCTAAGCACTTTGGCAACAGAGCGCTTATTCGCACGGGCAGCGATACGCCTTTCCATTTCGGATCTATCCGACAAATAGACATGCAGGAGTAGGGACGTGGATATTGATAATTTAACGGGTAATGAGACAGCAGAGGAAATTGAAGCACTGCTGGATAGTTTGGGTGAGGTGGAGATTTCAGACGTGGCTGTGGTTCCTGCCGTTACTGAAAAGCCTGTTACACAGGTTACTTCGACTGTTGATCAGACCAAAACGGGCGATACTGGAGTCACACCGCCGCCGGGTGTAACTGTTGAACAGACCGGAACCAGCACTACGGGTGAGGTTGCAACTGAAGAGCGGCCGAAAGGTATCGCTACTCAGGATGGCAAACACGTCATCCCCTATGCCGTATTGGAAGCTGCGCGAGCCGAAAATCGTCGGAGTGCTGAAAGCCAGCAACGCGCGAGCATTGAACTGGAACAAACCAAGCGCCAGCTTCAGATGCTTACGCAGCAGGTTAACCAAGCGGGACTGACCCCAGCGAAATTATCTGAAGAATCACAAATCACTCCCGAACAACTGGCTAAGATTCGTGATGAATTCCCGGATTTGTCCGGCGTGTTCGAAACCTTGGTGCAGAAAATTGATTATCTGCAAAAAGCTAATCCAAGCACGCAAGCTGCTCCGATTGAATCAACAGGCAACCCGGTCACTGATGCGTTGAAAGCAACTCCTGAGCTTGAAGGGTGGCAGTCTGCGGATCCAGATCGTTTTAGCCTGGCGGTTCACCTCGATGAGAAGTTGCAAACTGATCCTGCATGGAAAGACAAGCCGTTAACTGAGCGATTCAACGAAGTGGTTAAGCGCACCAAGGCGGCTTATGGCGAGAGCGTTGAGGCGCCTCTAACTCCTGCCACCGTTCAAGTTGCACAGCCTACCGCTGAAGAGCTCCAAAAGTTGGCAGATGACAAATTAGCCGCGGCTAAAGCTTCTGCCGCAATCCCGACATCACCGTCTGATCTGGGTTCGCCGAGTACGCATCAACCTACGCTATTGGAGCAAGCTGCTGGCGCTGATCATCAGCAGTTGACGGCAATGTTCTCCGGCATGAGCGAGGCGCAAATCGACGCGCTGTTAGAGCAGTCGCTCTGACCTGACGGTCAATATCATTTATCTATAGCCCGCCTCGTGCGGGTTTTTCTTTTGGGAGTTATCCATGACCACCATTACCTCTGCCCAGGCGAATAAGCTCCAGCAGGTCGCGCTGTTTACTGCAGCGAACCGCAACCGCTCATTCGTGAACGTGCTGACTGAACAGCAGGAAGCGCCGAAGGCCGTTAACCCGGACAAGAAAGGTACCCTGCAAACCAGCTTTACTGCGCCTGTCGTCCGCATTACCGATCTGCAAAAACAGAAGGGTGATGAAGTTGATATGCAGATCGTCCATAAGCTGAGCAAGCGCCCGACCATGGGTGATGAAAAGCTGGCTGGCCGTGGTGAAAACCTCGGGTTCGCCGATTTTTCATTGAAGATTAACCAAGGGCGTCACCTGGTGGATGCCGGCGGCAAGATGTCGCAGCAGCGTTTCAAGCACAACCTGAACAAAACCGCGCGCGTACTGCTGGGTACCTACTTCAATGACCTGCAGGATCAGTGTGCGACTGTCCACCTGGCGGGCGCTCGCGGCGATTTCATTGCCGATGACACCATTCTGCCGCTGGCGGGTCACGGCGAGTTCGGCAAGATCATGATCAACGACGTGATGCCACCGACGTATGACCGCCATTTCTACGCCGGTGATGCGACGTCGTTCGAGCAACTGGATGCCGCTGATCTGTTCAGTCTGGGCACTGTCGATAACATCGCGTTGTTTCTGGATGAGATGGCCCACCCGTTGCAGCCGGTCAAAATGTCCAAAGACGAATTGAAGGATGAAGATCCGTACTTTGTTCTCTACGTCACCCCGCGTCAGTGGAACGACTGGTACACCTCAACGTCTGGCAAAGACTGGCAGGCAATGATGGTTCGTGCGGTGAACCGCTCGAAGGGCTTCGATCATCCGCTCTTTAAAGGTGAATGCGCGATGTGGCGCAACATCCTGATCCGCAAATACTCCGGTATGCCGATCCGTTTTAACACAGGCTCGACCGTCGCTGTTTCAAACAACGACAACGTGGCCAGCGTTTCCAACAAAACAGCCGGTACCACCATTGACCGCGCACTGTTGCTGGGCGGCCAGGCGTTGGGTAATGCCTACGGTACCGGTGAAGCCGGTGGCCACTTCGGTTATCACGAAGAAAAAGTTGACCATGGCAATGGCGCTGAAATCTCTGTGAGCTGGATTAACGGCCTGAAGAAAATCCGTTTCCAACAGAAAGATGGCCGCGTAAACGACCACGGCATCATGGTAGTGGACTCGGCGATCACGCTGGGCCGTTAATTTAACAAGCAGGCTTCGGCCTGCTTTTTTGTGGAGAAGAAAACTATGGCAACGATTATCGCGCCATCTATGCGAGACGCTGTGTATCAGGGCCCGCAAGGCAACCTGTCTATCGCAGAAGGGCAGATCATTTTGGCAGCAGCAAAATCAGGTGATGTTGTAGAGCTGCTGGAAATGCCAATCGGCATGCGCATCTATTCACTCGATATCGTCAGTGAAGCTTTGGGTGCCGGTGTAACTGTGGCGATTAAGTCCGGCACTACCACGCTGGTGGCCGCTGGCAGTCATGCTGCTGCAGTGGCGAAAGTAGTACCGATTGTGCCTTACAGCACAGTTGCCAGTGGAGAGAAGATTACCGCAACGCTTGCTGGTGGTGATGCCGCCGGCCGCCTGGTGGTCAACGTTAAGTACGTAGCAACCGGCTACTGATCCGTTAATCCCTGTAACCCCCAGAGGCTCGCTAAATGCGGGCCTTTTTTATTGGAGCACTCCAATGACCACCCAAACTATCGCAGTGGCCTATATCGGCCCTAAAGACAAAAAGCGCGACACAATTACTGGCAGTCGGTTGGTATTCCCACGCCTTACGCCGGTAGATGTTGAATCTGCCATTGCGCACCGTCTGCTTGATTTCCCGACGGTCTTCGTAAAGGCGGATCTACTTGAAAGCGTGCTGAAAGCAAAGGCGAACGCATCAGAAGATCAGGCTGAAGCTGATCGCCTGGAACAAGTCCGGTTAGCCGCATTGGCAGCGGAAAACTGCCTTGTCGTGAAAATTGGCAACGATGAGGTTGATCTCGCCAAGTTGACCGCCGTGCAGTTGGCAACGTTGGTAGAGGCTGAAGAGCTGGAACTGAAGCAGGATCCGCAAGAGAAAGTCGGTGACTTCCGCATCCGTGTTCGCGATGCAATCAACGGCAAGCAGGTTAGCGGAGACGGCGAGTAATGGCCGCGCTTGACGTATTTCTGCCAGCGATCCGGCGCCATATTAACGGGCCGCTGGAAATCATGATGCGGCAGTCGGTGCTTGAGGCGGCAATTGCCTTTTGCCGTGAATCAATGTTCTGCCGCGAAGAGCTGACATTGGTCAACGCCATGCCGGGAACGACGTATGCATTGACCGAAAGCTCACTGGTGAAATGCGTTAAGCGCCTATGTGTTGCAGACCTTTCTGAGCAATTACGCCGGGCTGATGCACCAGGTTCAGTATTGGTGGCGGGCATCGACTTCAACGTCATTTCTGCGAACCATATCGCGTTTGTGCGTCCATTCGAAAAGGTCAGTGTACTTTTCTCTATCGAGCCACGCCGGAGTGTTTCGGAAGTTCCTGACGCACTGGCCGATGACTATCTGGACGTTATTGCCGCCGGCGCATTGAACGACCTGTTCATGATGCCAGGTAAACCATGGTCGGATCCGCAACGCGCCGGATATTTCAACACGCAGTTTATCGAGGGTTATCGCCGTGCATTTCGGGATGCTCTCGATAATTCGCCGATCACGTCTTTCTATAACCCTATTCGTAAGCACGAGTTCTACTGATGCAAAAAGTTGCCGAGATTATCGGGCGCGTAAACACGCAGCTCGTTGATGTCGCATGGATGCGCTGGCCCAAGGCGGAGCTCCTTGATTATTACAACGACGCGATCCGCGCCGTGATTATTGTTCGGCCCGATGCGGGGGAAAGTTCCGAGCTCCTGACGTGCGTGGCAGGTACCAAGCAGCAATTGCCGGAAGGGGCTAACCGGTTGCTGGACATCACCCGCGTGGCCGGTGGCCGCGTAATCCGTCCAGTACCTCGCGAGGCTCTGGATACGCAATTCCCTGACTGGCATTTCAGTACCGGCGCCATTGAGGGTTATTGCTACGACGAGCAGACGCCACGAACCTTCTATGTGTTTCCCGGTGCCGAGGCTGGTGTGCAGCTTGATGCTGTGGTGTCGCGCATCCCTAAGGCTGTCACTATTCAGCAGCTTGATGGTGGGGATGCAGTTTCACTGGATGAGCTCTATATCAACCCGATCGTTGAGTGGATGCTCTATCGCTGCTTCTCCAAAGATTCACAGAACGGCGCCAACGCTCAGTTAGCCCAACAGCATTACCAGGCATTCAACGATCAGCTTGGCGTTAAAACACAGGCCGAAATGGCCGCGGGCAATAAAAAGCGTGAACAATATAATGGGAGCACCCAGCTATGAGTATTTTGGTTGAAGGGAAGCTGACTGGGCCTGCCGGTGGTTCAATCAATAACGCTGATATAGTCCTGACTGCGATCAATACTAGCCTGGTTGTTTTGGGAGGCACTCCTGTCTCAGCAAAAACAGACAACGACGGCAACTATTCCTTTACGCTGAATAATGGCAACTATGCAGTATCGGTTTCCAAAGACGGAAATAACTGGTTCTCCGGCATGGTTACCGTGACAGATCTGACGATCCCAAAATCCCTGAATGCATTGCTTCTGCAGGATGCAATGAATGCGGAAATTCCATCAGATTATTGGTCATACTTTCAGGCGCAAACCGGTATTCTTTTCAGCAATTTTGAGAAGATCGATAACGCGGTATCCGTAACCGTTGATGCGAAAAATACAGCGGTCGGTGCGCGCGATATTGCGGTGGCCGCGCGTAATGATGCCGAGGCATTTGCGGGTGCCGCCAAGTCCGGTCCAGACGCATATACTGACAGAGGTGAGGCTCAAGATGCTATCAACGCCGGTACCGAGACACGGCGTTATTTCAGTGTGCGTTCGATTGATGACAAGTACTGGGTGGATGAATACGAAAATGTGAATGGTGTCGCCACCCCAACAGGGCGCAGGTTGGAAAGCGCCAAGTTTGTTGAGGACATTAAGTTGGTGACTGAGTATTTGAGCTCAGTCATCCCTGAGTCACTCGGCAATAAAATGAGCGGGTTACATCATGTTGTTATGACCCGGGATGGTGTCGGCATCTTCATCATCGATAAAAAGAATTACGCCCAGTTCGCCGGTATGACAGACAAGTTGCAGGAAAGGCTTTCAGTCTTAGGCAATTACAACATTGCGAAGCGCCTTCGTGGCCTGCATTTTGTCGGTGATACAGACGGCACGCTCACGAATGCCTGGGGGTATGTTGCGGGTGATTTGAAACTCAGACTCGCTGGTATGAAAACCCCGGTGAATGATCTCGAAAATATTTTCGGTTCCCTGATCAAGATTAACGGGAACAAGCTTTCGCTGTTCAGTAAAAGCGCCGATGAGCAACCACTCTGGGATAGGGCGAACGTGCTTAGCGCAACGCCAATGTCAGATTCTGGCGTTGTGTTCACGTATAGAGAAAGTAGTGGCGTGGTTGCTACTGGTGTTCTGACACGAACGGCGATGCAGGCAGGATATAAAGCGCGAGAGCTGGACATTGACGATGCTGACATCTTTCTGATCGCGGTCACAGGCCAGTCTTTAGCTGCAACGCAAGCGGGTGAGAGCATCGTAAAACATGATCCGAGCCTCGACGGTAAGGCACTGATGTTTTCTGGCGCAGGACAAGATCGCGGTTTGGTCATGGGGGAGATGCTCGCTCAGACCGAACTGGGAGGACTGACTGACCTAAACTCGCCACTGCAGTCTCGTGGGAGCGGCGCCGTGCAGCACATCCTCAGGGCTATTCGGGATAATGGATTAACGCTTCCACCTATCGTTACACGAACGCATGCAATGGGCGGTGCCTCTTACGAACAACTTAAAAAAGGCACACCTACCTACCAATCTGGACAGACGATAGCGACAGAGTTTGCACGCCAAGCGAAAGACATGGCGAAGAACCCCGTTATACCGGCATTGATAGTGACGCATGGTGAGGCTGACAGCGCCATGGTGACGGAGGTGGGGCAGTATTACCAGCGCCTAAATGAGTGGATTAATGATCATCAAGCTGGCTATCAGGCAATCACCGGGCAAGCTCAAAAGCCCATTGCCTTTGTCGATCAACTTGGTTCACGTATCCGAACCAAAAGCCCGACAAGTGGCGATATCATTTATGGTGACTTCATTGCACAAGACCAATGGCAGTTGTCACTTGATCGTGCTGACGTCGTTTTATCAACGCCAAAATATCCAATGAACCGGTTATACCCGCTTGACCAACAGCATCTGCTGCAGCGCGGTTATTCGTGGTTGGATGAATATGTCGGGCAAGCCATTTATTGGACGTTTTTCAATCCGCTCAATACCCAGCGGCGTAAGTGGAATCCAGTTCAGCCGAAGAAATTCACTATCACAGGCAATAAGTTACGTTGTGATTTTGAAACCACGCCGTTGGGTTATCCATTGACGTTCGATGATTACACCCTAGGCGCCGCGCCATTTGCTGGGCTCGACTTTGAGAAGGGGTCGGCAACGGTAAATCACGTTGAACAAGTGGGCGACTTCGCTTTTGAGTGGGGGCTCAACCATGCTCCAACGTCAGGTGATTTTATCCGGTTTGGTTTCAATGCCACAGACCCTGGCGGATTCCCGGCACCTTACGATAAGTGGATTTTCCCACTCACCAACATCAGAGATACGTCACCACTGATGAGCAAATATTCGGCACAGCACATGTGGAATTGGTCTGTGTTGGCACGCGTACCCGTTACCTTGTAGGAGATATCATGGCATCAGTAATTCAATCGAACCTCGAAGCGGAGCCCGGTGCTTTGGTTGGTTTTGACCTTTCTGGATACATTGAAAGTGCGGCCAAGTATTTGGCTGCTCATAAGGCGCGCGTGATCGCAGATGGCGGTTATATCCCCGATGAAAATAAGACGCTTGATGAGTTTAACTTCATCATTGATAAGGGGGTTTCAGAACGCATTTCTGCTTATCCATTTGTCAGTGGCGGGGTGAAGGTCGATAACGATGGCAATGTTCTGAAAGTATATTCGCTCTTTGGGCCGGACTTTATTCCTGTAATGGTGGCGGGTAGCGCGAGTCCTCTTCCAACAATTAAGTTAGATAGCTCTGGCGAAATGCTTGGGGTGAGGATCACCCTTAATAATGGCGGGTATTACTTAAGGTCTGAAATCCCGGTAGTTATGCAGAAATCAGCGGGCAAGCAGTGGCTCCTGAGTGGCCGGATGAAGGATTACAACCTACTGGATAGTGCAGGGATAACGATTGGTTGGGGTGTCGGCAGTGCAACATATGCATTTATGGAAACGCGTAAAACAGCCGCAATTTCAAACCCATGGAAGTATGTTTGTACGCATAAACTGCCTGTTGCTGCTGGAAGCTATGTAGCAGCAACACAAACTCCCTATGCCGACTTCGTACATTCTGCCGGCCTTTTTGACTCCGTAGCTGGAAAAGTATTTGGGTATCAAGATGGCAGCTTGGCGCAAGTTGGCTCTTCGGATACTGGTGTCCTGGCCGATATGACCGGTTTAAATAACTACCTTTGGATTGGGCCAACCTACCTGGCACAAGCTGGCGGAGTAAATGTGTGTGACGGAATTTTCTCCGTGGCGCGGTGCATGAGTATGGCGACTGAAAAGGATGCAATAGCTCTATCGTCCCGAGCATAACCACCTCAGATTGATTGCTTTGTGCGACGATGCGCGCTAAATTCCCCAAAGATGCCGACTTATGCCTAACCGCTGAGTCGGCTTTTTTATTCCCTCAATTTGTGACCCCATATGCCTGATATCGATATCACAACTATGGGCGGCGAGATGCCGCGCATGGTCGCGCACCTGTTGCCGCAAACCTCTGCGACAATCGCAAATAATTGCCACTTTCGCCACGGCGTGATCACTCCGAATAACGTTGATGCCAAGCAAGCCAAAGTGTTCAGCATTACGCCTGGTACCATTTTCAATTATCACGATGACGTTTGGTTTGCGTGGAACGGTATCGTTGACGCTATCCGCAGCCCTGTTGCCAATGACGACTATGACCGGGTGTACTTTACGGATGGCACCTATCCGAAGGTGACTAGCAACCGCATTGCAACGCAAGGACAGGGGAATTACCCAGCAGCGTATTTTCGGTTGGGTATTCCGGCGCCAGAAAATGCGATTGTAATTGGTGGTGTAACGCCGCCGGCAGATCCGGGCGAGGATGATCCGACGGATGACGAAAGTCGTTTCTATGTTGAAACCTATGTGACTGAATACGGTGAAGAAGGGCCGCCGGGGCCTGCGTCCGCAGAGGTCACCATTGTTCGCCCGGGCAGCACGGTTGCATTGCAGCTACAGCCCCCAGGTACCCAGAACAGCAATATCACGCGGCGCCGTATTTATCGATCGGCAACCAGCGATAGCACTGCCGATTTCTTGTTGGTAGTTGAGCTGGGGATCGCGATTGGTTCGTATGATGATTCTCTATCTGGCTCAGAACTGAGCGCGACACTGGAAACGTACGACTACATGATGCCGCCGGAAGGCATGATCGGTTTATGCGCCATGAAGAACGGTATCTGCGCCGGGTTTAAGGGCAACGAAGTGATGTTCTCTGAAGCATTCTTGCCATATGCCTGGAAGCCGGCTAACCGGCAGACCACCATGAACCAGATTGTTGCCATCGCGCCGATCGGCACATCGCTCGTCGTCGGTACCGAAGGCGATCCGTATTTATTCAGTGGCATCACGCCATCAAACATCAGCAGCACCGAACCCAATGTCACGCTGGCCTGCGTGTCGCGCCGCTCAATGGTGGCGATGGACGGATTTGCGATTTACGCGTCCCCGAACGGTATTGTGACGGTCGATGCTTCCGGTAATGCGCTGGTGGCCACTGAGAAAATCATCGAACAAAAGCAGTGGCGGAAGATGTTTAACCCTTCATCGATCCGTGCCTGGCGGGTTGAGAACGAATACCTGGCGCTATACGACACGGCCGACGGCACTGCAGGTTTTATCTTCAATCCTCAATCGATGGACATCCGACACATAACGGCGTCGTTTAACGCCGGCTTCAACGATGAGAAGAGCGACACGCTTTATATCGTGAAGGGAACTCAGCTCTATACCCTGCAGGGTGGTGAAATGCCGGTTAGCATGCGCTGGCGGTCGAAGCCGTTCCTTGCTCCCTATGACACTTCATTTTCATGCTTACGCGTCATGAGCGATCAGTTGTTCTTCGTTGGTATCAACATCATTGTCGATGGCGCGCAGGTGATCACTTTGCCGCCGGGAGCGATGCGGGAAAGCATGCTTAAACTACCGCCGATATCAGGCAGGAAATGGACGATCGAAACGTGGGGTAGAGGCCAGGTTGACCGGATCACATTGTCCACATCAATGATGGAGATGCCCGCGTGAGTAATAAAGGAAAATTCCGTTCTGGTACTGATTTGCCGACGGTGGCAGAGAATATTCAAACGCTGACTGGACAGCGGGGCGATGGCCTTGATCGTGCGGTCACGGTGCGTGATTTGGCTCGACTCGGTTTTTCGACCAAGAAAGCAGGTAACGGTGGCGTGTCTTTGATACCCGGCTGGACGCCGCCGCCGGATTGGGGCGGGCCGGGAGCAAATAAACCGACGCAGTTCCCCACTAAACCAACAGGCTTCACGGCCTATGGTGCATTCTCGTTTATCGCGTTGGTGTGGGACATGCCGAAGTATGGCGGACACTCACTGACGGAAATTTATCGCAATGGCGAAGATAACTTGGCTGATGCTGTGCTGGTGGGTACGGAGGCTGCCGGCGTCTTTAGTGATCCGCAAAACACCGGGACGCCCGGCGCTTATTACTGGATCCGTCACGTTAATGCCAAAGGTGTGCCGGGGCCGTTCAATGACACCGCCGGCACGTTTGCAAAAACGGATCCTGATGCCGCACAGAACCTGATTGCCGACCGGGTTATCGCCGGCATTGAAATGATCACTCCTTTGTTGCGTTCTGCACGGATTGAGAATGGTCGGTTCACGGTCGATGAAAACGGCAACATGACGGCTATCAATGCTAGCATGAACTTCATGACGGCCAATGGCGGCTGGTTCTACGACGTGTACGCCGAGCGGGCCACATTCAGGAACTGCCAGATACTGGAGGACTGTGATGTCCGCGGCACTATCTATGCTAATAAGCTGGTTGGCGACGTGTATAACGCACAGTCTGGTGGGATCTATGTACCGCCTATGACTCAAGGTGTCAGTTATGGCTTCACTTGGTCGAGCCAGGCTGGGGATCATGTGATATGGAATATTGTTGGTGAGGATTTCGAACGTGTAATGGACACGAACGTCACTATTTTGGCAGCAAGTGCTGACAGGCAGTACTTCACTGTTATTTTGCGTAGCCCGGGTCATGACGATATCCAAATTGCATACAAGGACACAGGGAATAGCGGGGAAAACGGATCGCTAAATTATTTGCTCGAGGGCATTAAGCTCCCCGCTGTCGGGCGTGATAAACAGCAACAATTAATCATCCGAATTGGAGAAAGTCGCGGTAGCACAGTGGCAATTACAACCCCTGTGATCAGCGGAGGCGGCAGCACTGGAAGTCCTGAAGTGAGAGCAAAGCCGGTAATTGGCGTTTACAAATCAGGGCGCCAGATAGCCACGAGTGGCCCGCAATGATGACGCTTGAGGAAAAGGTGAATGCCCTTGCTAGGCGAAGTGCCGACAAAAATCTGATATCAGATATCCAAGACGCCTGCCGTGAAAAGCAGGCGTTTTGCTTTGGTGCCGATGATGCGCGGATCGTCTTGCGGCCACGCATGAAAGATGGTGTGCCGTATGTGGTGGTGTGGCTTGGCGTGAGCACGGCAACCGATGGCTTATTGCGATATACGCCACGCATTAAAGAACTGACGCGAATGATCGGCGGCCGGTGGGCCGAGTTTTATACAGACAGAAAAGGGTTCATCAGGGTAGCCAGGCGGCTCGGTTTTGTTCGCCTGCCTGATGAAGATGGATTAATGAAATTCCGGATCCCGGTGTGAGGGTAGTATGGGCAAAGGCGGCAGTAACGAAATCAAAGAAACAGAGAATGAAAAGGCTGCGGCACAAGTGGCTTCCCAGCAATGGGATCTCTATCAAAACGAGCTCCAGCCTTATGAAAATCTGTTCATGGATAAGGTCGATGCGCTGAACAACGAACAGAAGTATTCCGACATTGCCAATGACACCAATCTTGGCTACCAGGCTGAGTTCGGTAAGGCGCGGCAGGATACCGCCACGCAGTTGGCGGCCAGTGGTGTGGATCCGAGTAGCGGCAAATTCCAGGGAACACTCGACAACATTACCTCCGATCAAGTCGCCGGCCAGATCGACACGACTAACCGCGCGCAGAGTACGCAGGCCGATAAGTACGTTGGCGGTCTTCAGGATGTCGTTGCTATGGGGGCGGGCCAGAAAGCTGATGCACTGTCAGGGTTCAACAGTATCGCCAATACCAGCATGCAAAAAGCCCAGTCCGATGCGCAGCGCTCGATGAGCAACCGACAAGCGACAGCAGGAGTGGTGGGGGCATTGGGGGGCGCAGCAGTACGCACCTATGGATTACAGGACGCAGCAGCACCGGCCTCAAGCGCCGGTTCAACTGGTGTATTTGGCGGAAGTAATAGCGGTGGCCAATATGGCGTGTCCAATACGCCATTCGGTAAATCGACCTTTAACTAACAGGGGCCAATTATGGGACAGGCAGCGGATACATATGCCCGATTGATCCGGGAGCAGTACGCGGACTGGCAGAACCGGTTTTACCCGAAACAGAAAGAGCTGATGGGATTAGCGACCAGCGGTCAGCTGATGAACGACCAGCTTGCACGCGCTGATGCAAATAATCAGCAGACGCTGAATACGGCACAGGTAGGACAGCAGAACCAGATGGCGCGTTATGGGGTGGCACAAACACCCACAGCCGGAGACAACAATCTTGGGCTTCGCTCCGCGTTGGCAACTGCCGGAGCCAAAAACGGGATCCGAGAAGGTGAAGCGGATCGGCAAATGAATATTCTGACGGGGGGCAGCGCCAGCCTTCGCCAACAAATGAATATCGGTGGCGGGAGTAGCAGCTAATGGGATACGGATTAGTCGATATCGCGAACCAGACGCGCCAGCAGGCATTGCAGGGATTTGGTGAGGCTTCGTCGCGTGAAACTCAGCGTGAGGTGGCAAATCAGCAACTGAAAGATGCTGAGAATCAAATGAAGATGCAGATGACCGGTACCGGCGCGGGCATGGGGCTGGCAATGGGGTCGGGCAGTTCTTTGCTGGGCGGTAGCGCGGGTACTGCTGCAGGATCAGCGGCAGGTGCTGGTGCTGCGGGAGCCGCTGGGGCTGGAGCTGCAGGCGCGGCAGCCGGAACAGCCGCCGCAGGCACTGCAGTTGCCGGTACCGCTGCAGCAGGAACGGCAGCAGCAGCTGGTGGCGCAGCAGCCGCAGGAACAGCAACCGGTGTTGCCGCCGGAGCAGGTACTGCGGCAGCGACTGGTGCGACAGCCGGTGCATGGGGTGGCCCAATCGGTATGGGGATCGGCGCGGCGGTCGGTCTGCTGGCAAGTCAACTTTTCTAAGGAATCAATCATGGGTGTTCAAGGTTTAGCTGATGGCTTCCTGGCTGGCTTCAATACGGCTGATGCTGCTATCTCTCGCAATAAAGAATTGAAGCAGCGCGACATGGCTCTGCAGCAGCAAGTGAAGGACTCCGATCGCAACTACAGTCTGCGTGAAGCCGACTTCAATTACGGCAAAGATCGCGATCAGCGAAATTTTGGTTATCAGCAAGAACGTGACCAGGTGGGCGATAAGCAATGGGGCCTTCGCCATGCGCTCGATGAGCAGCAACTGGGCATAAGCCGCGCTGGCCTTGGCATGCGTGCGCAGGAACTGGGGATGCGGCAGAAGGAATACAACTATCGCATGATGCAGGAAGAGCGCAGCCAGCGGCTTCAGAATGAAATGCCGGTTGTTCAGACGCTGTATAAACAGATGGAAGAGACCGGCAAGTTCGATCCGCAATTGTACTCGCAGATTTCGAAAGACAATCCGCTTAACCCTGGGCGCTTCTTTGGGCAGGAGGCGATCAACAACGTGATGGAAGTGAATCGCGTTATGCCTAAGGTGCTCTCGGGTGAGATGAACTACAACGATCCGAAGGTCATCAAGCTGATGAACACGGTGTTGTCGCCGCATATTCAGCGTGGTGTGGGTGAAGTTGATCCGCAGACGGGTAAGAAAATCGTGAGCAAAGAGCTGGGCCACATTGGCGTAAGCGAGGACGGGAAGTTCATCATTCCAGGCTTAACGGTGAAGTATGACGATGGTTCCACCGCGCAGAAGCCGATGACTGAATTGGGCTCTGCAGATGAGCGTGATAACCAACTTGCCCATATGCCGGTGTCACGCATGATGGATGAAATCCGCGGCTACGGTCAGATGGTCGGTCAGCTTAACCAGCCGGATCGTGCCGCCTTCCTCAACGACATGGTCAACCCACCGGATAAGACAGCTAGCCGCGAAGAGGCCAAAGGCTTGCGCCGCGATTTGCTCGATGTGGGCAAGGCCCGCGCCAAGGCATTGGCTGGGGCGACTGATGAGCGGGCGATGGCTGAGATCAATGCTCAGTATGATCAGTTGCAGGGTGAGGTGATGAACTCTTACGGGCAGTCTGTGCCACAGACACCGGCACAGGATCCGGAGTTTTCTTCCTACGCTGAGCAGTACAAGCAGCAATTCGGTGAAGTGCCAGATCCACGCAAGCCAGAGGACATGCAAGGCTTCCAGTTATGGAAATCCAAGAAGCAGGGTGGCACTACTCCAGCAGCACCTGCCGCCACAACCCCACAAGGCAAGGCACCGTCACAGTTGCCCGATAATTCGTATGCTGCAGGGTATCTGAGAGAGATGCGTCAGCAGTCGCAGCGAAAACAGCAGTAATCCTCCAGTGATACAACAGCGCATTTAACCGCTGCGCTTTTGCATTTTCCTTTCTTAGTTGAATCTATCTATTTGTTTTATTGTAATAAATATCATTATTTAACTATTTACAACCCAATAATTAAGATTATTAGCTATTGCCAGCACAACAAACTTATCAGCGACCACGTTGACAGGGATGTAATAAAATATTACTGTATATACATACAGTTAATTAATAAAAAACATTTTAATTCATATTGATATGTACGGCTTCTGCTGGGGAGATTTTTGTGACACTGAGCAATGAAGATGTTTTAGCCAACTTGGCTGCGATTTTAGAATTACTGACACATTGCGATGAAGATACTAAGATAGAGACGGTGCAGACAATTGCATTACTTGGATGGAGTATGTTAAAAAAATCCCAATTAAACTAGAAACATTAATAAAATTTATAAGGAGGCGTTTACTACCTCCTTGATTTCAAATTTATTTACATATACATGTGGCGCTTTTAGTTTCCCATTCTTTTAACTCAGAGTAGAAGAATTTAATGTGTTTCTTACTTCCACTTCCTCGACAAATCGTACAGTATTTTTTTTGTTTCAAATTCAAGTAAGACTTCCCTGGTCTACTTTTTCCGTTCATATCACTACGAATGAATATATTAAATTTGTCAATGTGAGCATAAAGTCTTCCGTATGTGTTTTTATTGCTTTCGGAACCATGGTGCGGAGATGTTATTATCGAGTTTGATTGTATGAAGTCTAACTCATGATTAAAGGTGAAGTTGGAGTCAGCGGTAAATAAAACTCCAGAGTTAGATCCTATAGCTGGAGAATAAAATACCAAACTCTCAACGTTAGCTTTTGTTAGTGCAAGATACATTAACGAGCTAATGTTTTTTGTGTAGCTAAGAATTTCTTTTGAGTTCACAGGATGTAAGTATTTTTCACCACCATATGAATCGTTGTTACTGTATTCAAACCAACGTATTTTAGAGCCGGCGTTGTATGCGAGGCTAGATAATTTTAAAATTTTAACGGCGGAATGAATGGCGGACTCGAATATTCTTTGTATGTTGTTTTCTACACTGGATCTAAGAATTTTCCTTTTAGGATTAGAAAGCATATTTGAGAGCACTTTAATCGATGCAATAGTTTTTGATTTAAGATCAACTTCTTTGTGCTCATGATTTTCTTTTTTTAGGTACTTCTCAATTGACGAGTTTTCTTTATCTTGTTGTCCGGGATTTTCAGATTTGTTATTGCTCATTATATTACCAATTTCTTGAAGGGTAATGGAATTTGTGGCATCATTCTCTTCAAAGTAGATATTAATATCATGGTAAAGTTCTTTGGCAAATTCTTCAGGGGCATAGATTAAATCATCAAGTCTATGCGACCAACTTCCGGGTAACCAAGTCTCTTTGCTTTTCCCTCCAGAAACAAAATACCCTAATAATCCATGAACATGATCTGAGTCGCAATGAGTGCAAACTATTATATCTAAATCTATATCCCCAACTCTAGATTTTAAAAGGTTTGGGAAGTCTTTTTTGTTTTTTCCTCCATCTACTAGAATATTAATCCCATTTCTTTGTAGGTAAAATGCATCACCGCATGTCACATCTATTGCGATAAACTTATCATTATGATTATTTGTTAAAGTGTTCGTCATTTCTGAGATGCCTTAAAAAATTACACTTAGTTTAAATTTGGTCTCATTTAAAAGTACAACAAAATGTTTCAATTAACAAAGTGTTTTTATTGCGCTAGATTACCCAATGATGCCAAGCCTCGCTCTAACCAGCGGGGCTTTTTTTATGCCTAAATTCTGGAGCCTCAAATGGCCTACGATCCGCAACAACAGCGACCTGAAGAACAAGCGCTAAACAACAACCGTGAATCGCTGAACATCCGGCAGCCAGGTGAAGCTGGTAGCACTGGTTTCGACTGGGAACAGGTGCGTAAGGCGCGCGAGGCCGCCGGCCGAAAATCGATAGTTCCCGATCCAAGTGTAGTTATAAAAGATTTGGGACTATCAGCAGTATCCGCGCCATTTGACGCCGTTAGCGGCTTAACTCAGTTTGCTACCGGACTAAATAAAAACCTGGAAAACACAAGTAAAGGAAGGACTCTTTCTGACTTTGGAATAGACCCTGCAATGCAGGAGGTCATTCGCGCAAACCCAAGCAACGAGGCCGCAAAGCTGATTGGCAAAGGAGCGGATCGTGTAGTTGGTACAATCGGTAATTTTGCCAAAGACGCATCAGAGGGGGTCAAAGAAAATTATAGCGATGGTGCAAAGCAGGCTGCCGCAATGCCTTTTGTCCAGCAGGATAAAGAAGGTAATTATCATGCCGGGCCTGGGCTTTTCGATAAAGATGCATGGCTAATTAACGCTGTTCCAACAATTACGCAGATGTTCACCATGAGTGGGGCTGCCAAAGTAGGTGCGGATGGTGTAATGAAAATGGTAGAACACGCCGTTTTTACGAAGCTTAGCAAGTCTCTTCCTGAGGACGTTGCGAGGGCGACAGCCAAAGAAACTGCCCAAATTGCTCGTGATAGAGCTAGGCATTCAACGTTTGCCGGTGCAATGGCTGCATCATCTCAAGGTCAGGCTGGGAACGATATGAGGGATGAAATAAATTCAATCCCATTCGATCAGTTGACCCAAAGTAAAACATTCCAAGATGCTTTTGCTGAGGTTGATGACAACCCTGCATATAAGGATTACACCGACACCCAAAAGTTAAGCCTCGCGAGAAATCAGGTTGCGGAGAAAGCAGCTACGACAGTTACTTCAGATCCGCGCTTATTAGCTGTCAATATGATGGCATCTACTCTCGGTGATAACACTCTTCTTCGGTTGCTGACGAAAAAGACAACAGTCAAGGGGCCTCTACAGGGCATGATTCTTGGTGGTGCTACCGAAGGCACTGCTGAATTCGCTCAAGGATCCTCGCAGCGTTACATTCAAAACCAACAGTTAATCAATACAGCAGATCAAAAAATAGACCCAATGAAAGATGTCTATTCAACTGGTTTAAATAATGCCGTGCTTGGCACTGGAGTAGGTGTTGGTGCTGGTTTTATCGGCGGTGCGCGCAATCACCGGTCAGCACCTGAGCAGCAGGGGGGCGAGCAAAAAAATCAACCAGTTAATGCTGAAAATGCCACTGGCGAACAGCAGCCTGTCAACACCTCAGAAGCTGGCACCCAGCCACAAGAAACCCCATCTCAACCAGTCAATGGGCAGTTTACTGCTGAAGAGGTCGCCGGTGCCGCGCCAACGCGTGCTGATGAGTTCAGGGACACCCCAGCGTACTTGCGCCAAGATCCGCGCATTCAAGGTTTTGCCGAAGATAACGATGTGCAGCGTGCGCTGGCGGAACAACAGCAATCGCCGACGGCTGACGAGTTAATCAAGCAGCAAATGGAATCAGGTGATCAGGGTTATACCCCTGAAGAGCTGGCGGCGCAGGAGCGGGCAGATCAAATCCGCGAAGCGCTTATGCCACGGCTACCGCCTCCGGGTAAAACGTCAGTCATCGCCATGCCGGGTGAAGTGGCAAACGTGAATGTTGATGATGCGCAGGCAGGTGACGGGCCACAGTTCCGCGCCGGGGAGCAGGTTCGGGGCCAGCAGTTCATACCACGTGACGCGGAACCACGTGCAAATGAAGTTGGTCGCGCCTCGCAGACCTATGACGGTGAGACGGTTCCAGGCAAGGCGATAACGGACAAGAACATCATTTTTGCCGATGGGCCAGTAATTAATACTGACGATGTGCAGGCCGGTTCGGCACCCACATTCACGCGGGGCGAGACGCGCGATCAGCGCAACCTACGTAAATACTCCGAGGGCATTGGTGCCAATAACCAGACTCAGGGATTGCCAGACAATCGCCAGCGCGCCGGTGGCGTTCCCATTGATGCACAGACCGAGGCCTATGCTAAAGGCGAGCGACTTGGAGAGCTGAGAATCTTCGGTGACAAGCCATTTTCCTCGGAGCGAATTGCCCGCCTATCCCGCTCGGGTAAAACACCCGGTGCCACGATCGAAGCTGTCGATAGTGGTTTTGCTGTTCGTATGCCACTAGATAAGCCAAAACCAACGCCAAGCCTGAATGACGGCGAAGGCGAGCTAAGGTTGTTTGGCGACAAACCATTTGCCACATTACGGATGGCTCAGGCATCACGTTCAGGGAAAACACCTGGTGCCAAGATCGAGGAAGTTGAGGGCGGATATGCGATACGCATGCCGGTAGAAAAAGCGCCAGATCCAGAACCACAGTCGGTGACCGCAGAAAATGGACTGACAAAGGACGAGTCTGCTGAGCTGATCCAGCGGTTACTCGCTGAAGACCAAGCCGGCGGCCATGTGATGAGTATCTTCAGGGCTGCCCATGGCACGCCAGAGGAACGGCGAATGTATGGTGCTCAATATCGCCCAATTCTCAACGCTCATCGCGCTAAAAAGCCGCATTGGCGTGGAAACGCTGAATTTGATGATACAGGTAATGATCATGGCTCTACGCGTCATGAAGACCAGATTGACGACTTTGGCCAAAAACTGGAAGGCGCAGCGAAGCATCGGTGGGGTAAGTTCTCGGAGGCTATGGAGCGCGATGCTTCGGATGAACAGTATCAAACTGAACCCTTATCTAAGCTATTCCCTCAACCTGATTACAGCAAAATGTCTGATGACGGCGTGGGTCACGATAAGCTGGCGCTGATCTCAATGCTTCGGGCTCGAATCCCATCGACGAAGCCGAAACGTTTACTGTCGCGCTGGGTGGAATCGGCCAAGGTGATGAAGGGACTCTCTGCGGATCTGCTTGATGGAAGAGTTAGCGTCGCAGATGTTCGTCAAAAGATACTTAATAGCAAGAATTTGCGTGGCATGCTGGATACACACGACCTCATCACCTCGTTGCCGCCAGAACAAATGGCTGCAGCATCAAAGTATCGTGTGCGTCATTCGCACTACTCAATGTATGAGGGCAAGAGGTACCCGGAGCCGGGAAAATCGGTCTACGAGCTGGAAAGAGCCAATGGGATGGTGATCAGCGGAGTTGCTGATACGGATAAAGGCAACTTTATGGATAAAGCGCGGGCCTTCATTGATCAACAAAGTGGTGGCGCTCCAGCGTCGAAACAAACTAATTTCACAATCCATGCTGATCGCAAAACCCGCGATATCTTTATTGGCTATAAGGGGGCAAGCGGGGTAGCCAGGATTAAAGAAGGGTTCAAGGATCCTCGCGCAGCCCGCGATTATCTCAATGAGAACCGCGCTGAGCTGGAAAGCCAAATAGCCAAGCAACGTGATCAGGCTCGTGCCGAACAGCGCCGGGACACCAACGCCCCGCGCACCGGAGCTGAGCGGCGATCCGCCGATGTTACCCCTGCACAGTTCGATAAAGAGTTTGGGTTCCGTGGGGTACAGTTCGGGAATTATGTGGAGTCGGGCCGCCGCCAGGCAGAATTGAACGATGCCTTTGATAGCCTGCATGACATGGCTGACATTATCGGAGTTCCGGTAAAAGCCATTTCCCTGAATGGCGAGCTCGGCCTTGCGTTCGGCGCGCGCGGCCGCGGTGGTTCTAATGCAGTTAAGGCGCATTACGAGCCGGGCGAGGTAGTGATTAATCTGACGAAAAATAATGGTGCAGGTTCGCTGGCACATGAGTGGTTCCATGCTTTAGACAACTATTTCGGCCAGGCTGATGTAGGCGGTGGTCGTGGCATCAATTATGCGACTACACGCCGCCGTAAGACCATGATGTTTAAGGATGGGAAGATGGTGCCTGCTGATTTCCCTGTGCGCCAAGAGGTTTGGAATGCATGGAAGGGAGTGATGAAAGCCGTCGGCGATAGTGGCATGGTTGCCCGCGCGCAGAAGCTGGATGAGCTGCGCAGCAAACCCTATTGGGCAACCAATGTTGAAATGGCTGCTCGTTCGTATGAGCGTTACATCCTCGATCGGGCTGAGGCTAAAGGCACCCGCAACGACTATCTGGTTAACCTCAAAAAAGCAGAAGAGCATGGCAACCCGGATACTTATGCCTATCCGACGGAAGCGGAGCTGAATAACGGTGTTCGGGACGCTTTCGATACCCTGTTCAAAACGCTGAAAACTAAACCAACAGATCGTGGCGTAGCCTTCTATTCCAAGGATGGGCTCGATATCGGCGGTGGCAATATCATTGCCGAAGATAATTTTGATACCTCAGGTGCAAAACCCGAAACGGGTATGAGAAAGCGATACGCTCAGAGTGTCGCCGATTCGTGGGTACGCCGCATGAACGGAGCGGCCCGGATCAAGGTAGAGGTTGTTCAGTCGCAGGCTGACGCTGCAGCGATGATGCCGAATGGCATACCGAAAGAGTTCGGTACCGTCCACGCCATTTATCAGCCAGAACTGAGCCGGGTGATTGTTGTTGCCGACAACATTGCGGACGGTAAACAGTTACGGTCTAAGCTGCGCCACGAGATTTTGGCACACCACGGCTTGGCTTCAGTGATTGGCGATGTGGAATATGACCGGATCATCCGCGTACTTCACCAAACGCGTGATAGCAAGAACCCGGAGATTCAGTCTGTATGGCGCCAGGTGCAGAGGTCATACGCCAATGAATCGCCAGAGGTACAGGCCAATGAGTTTCTGGCACATATGGCCGAACGGTCAGAACTAACGGGATTGGGAGGCATTTGGGATCGGTTCGTCGCCATCATCACCAATGCGTTGCGTAAAGCCAACTTCTTCAACCCGAGTGACATCACGCCGGCAGAGATCCGCAATATCCTGCGCTCCATTGCCGGGCGATTTAAGCGTACCGCAATGTATGAAGGTGAACAGCCAGGCAGCAGGGAGTTTGACGATACGTTCAGCCGTACAGATGCGCTTTACTCAGCATCAGGGAAAACTGAGCCGTTCAAACCGATGCCAGGGGATGCAGAGCGCTACCGCGCCGAGCTGTCCAGGGCAATGAATTCACTCAAGTCCGGCGAACTGATAATGAGTTTAGGCCGAACGCCTCCAGTGCTAAAAGCCTTAGGGGCCGCAGATCTGGATATGACTATTTCACGAGATATCGTCAGGAAAGCCAGCAATGGCGTTAAACACGAAGTACCCATGACAGTGATAGAGCATCTCCCTGAGCTGATGCATGACCCAATTGCTGTCTTTAAATCGGGTACGCAGGAAAATGCGATGGTTGTTTTGCTTGAAGCGAGTGATACGCGAGGAAACCCTGTTGTTTCGGCTGTTCATTTAAACAAGAAGTCAGGCCGTATTGAGATCAACCGGATCGCGTCGGTGTATGGAACAGAAGGAGGAATACGCAAAATAGAAGACATGGCTCGCTACGGGCAGACGCTTTACATGAGAGAAAAAGAAAAGCCTCATTCCAATACGACCCAAGGGCTTCAATTGCCCAAGCGTGGTTCACTGGAAGGAGGCTCCGGAGCTAATGAGTGGCTTCGTTCAATTGGGCTCCAATTGCCCAAGGAGAACACCGCTCACGGCTCTATCGAAAATATACTCTCTTCCGACGACATCCGCAAGAATACGGCGCTGTACTCCCGTTCCGCTGGCACCACTATGGACGAAATCACCAATAGAAAAATGGGCTTCAACGTCGAGAAAGGGAAGGTCGAAAAGGCAAAAGATTTTTACGGCATGGTGAAGTCGAAGGATAGGTCTGAGCTAAAGAGTTGGCTGCAGGATATGGGCCGAAAACTGAATACCAAAACCTTTGATGGTATGGCCCCTCTCAAATATGCGGAAGATGCCGCCGGAAAATCAGATGCCCGATCATCGGCATATATTGGCGCACGTATGGCGGCAGGTGCTGGCTCAGTCACTGCGGCCACTTTCGAACATGGCTTGCCGAAATACAATAAGGCAGAGGGGGTTGTAGAGCGGCAGGCTGGAACGGGTAAGGAAGATGCGCTGATGGGCATTCTGGATAGCCTGGGTAATCACCGCGAAAACTTCCTGAAATGGATAGCCGGCCACCGCTCCGAGCGCCTGATGGCTGAAGGCAAGGAGAACAATTTCACTGCCGACGAGATCGCCTACATGAAAGGGCTGAACAAGGGCAATGAAGCGCTATTCGATGCCCAGAAAAAGAAATACGACGCTTTCATTAAATCGATTCTGGATCTACAGCAGGATATGGGCCTGATTGACCCGGAGAGTCGCGCCAATTGGGAGAGCGCCTGGTACCTGCCGTATTACCGAGAGGCGGAAGATGGCGAGGTGAAAGGGCCATGGAGTGCGCGCGGCATCGCAAACCAAAGCAGCACCGTCCGCAAGTTGAAGGGCAGCGAGCTCACTATCAAGGACCCGATTGAGAACCTGTTTAACTACGTGGCCAAGTCAGTCGATGCGTCCATGAAGAACGAGGCAATGCGCCGCGCCGTGGTAAACCTGGCCGATACCGGTGTGCTGGACGTGATCGAATCGCCCAATAAAATGGACTTCGAGCGGATCGGCAAGGATGTGGTGAAGGTATTTACCGACGGTAAAGAGCAACTGGTGCAGGTCAATGACCCTGAGCTTTACCGTGCATTCACCATGATCGACCTTGAGCGCAGCAACTCGGCATTCATGAAAGCGGCGCGCCAGGCGAAAAAGGTACTGACGATCGGTACTACCAGCATGCCGGATTTCATTATTAGGAACTTTATCCGTGACTCCCTGCACTCATGGGCCATTAATAAAGATGGGTTTAAGGCCGGTATAGACTCCTTCAAGGCACTGAACAAGGCCTTTAAAACGGATGATAGCCTTATCGATATGATGTTCGCCGGCGCCACATTTGGCGGTGGGTACTCAAACGTTTACGACCCGGCATCGACTGCACGATCAATCCGTGGTGTGCTGCGCCGAAAGGGGTATACCGACAGCCAGATCAATGAGTTCGAGTCATCCATTGTACGAAACAGCAAAGATGTCATAGATAAACTGGGAACAGGGCTTGAGAAGTATCGCCACCTTAGCGAAGCGGCGGAGAATGCCAACCGCTTGGCAACCTACGACGCGGCGATTCGGTCGGGAAAAGGGAAGGCACAGGCTGCGTTCGAATCTCGTGATCTGATGGATTTTAGCATGATGGGGGCCAGCAAAATCATGATCAACCTCAGTGACATGCTACCGTTCTTCAACGCACGCATGCAGGGGTTGAGTAAGCTGGGACGCGCGATTAAAGAGGATCCGCAAACTGTATTAAAGCGTGGTGGAATGATTACCGCCGCTTCGCTTGCGCTGCTGGCTTTAAACTGGGACGACAAGCGTTATGAAGAATTACCAGACTGGGATAAAGACACATATTGGCATGCCTGGCTGCCTGGCGGTTTCCATATCCGGTTCCCGAAACCGTTCGAAATCGGCCTGATGTTTGGCACACTGCCTGAACGGTTTGTTCGAACCCTGGGTGGGCAGGACTCTCCGGGTAAGTTTGGTAAGCTGGTGGCTCATAACTTCATGGAAACAATGGCATTCAACCCAATCCCGCAGGTAGCAATGCCGATTGCTGAGGCATATGTAAATTACGACTTCTTCAAAGGCGGCCCGATCGAGAACATGGCGGACAGCAACCTAATTGCTGGCGCCAGATACAACGACCAAACCAGCCTGCTGATGCGTGAAATTGGTGGCGCAACCAACTTATCGCCGAAGATGCTGGATCACATCATACAGGGTTATACCGGTAGCCTGGGGGCATATGTCATGGGGGCAACCAATATCCTGATGCGCGGAATGCAAGACAATGGTGAAACCGCGTCTATGCGCCTGGATGAAATGCCGGTGATTAAATCACTTTTGCGTGGCTATGGTGATGACCCGGCGAAGTCTACTCAGTTCAGTGAGGACTTCTACCGGATGATGACGCAGGTGAACCAGATCAACAGCACCATCAATTCGTATCGGAAGCAGGGGCGGATTGACGATGCTCAAGAGCTGCGGGCGGAAAACAGAGATAAGTTGTCACAACTGAAGGGGTTAACGGCGACACAGACAGAGCTCCGCCAGTTGAATAACCGGATAGAGCTGGTACGTATTGATCGCATTTTGACGGCAGAACAGAAGAGGGAAAGGATTGACCGCTTTATGGCCCAGCGCAATAAGCTGGTCCAGCAAGCGGTCGAGAGGGTGAATCCGTATTTTAATAAGTGATGTTTCCTTATTATTGTAATGGATTGGATTTTAAATGGCATGCGACAAGAGAAAGTATGTCCTTGTCGCATTTACGAGGAAATAAATCTGAAAGTTACAAACAGCCTAAGTGATGTTACGCAACAAAGAACTATAAAATTGACACGTTGGAATATACTTATTAAGGCCGGTTTTTTAAGTATATTTACTTTTTTTTTAATTTTCCTGCGTAAAACTAGGTGTTTCAATACTCAAGAAAGCATCACCTACTTCCTTGACATAGTTATCTATTATTTTCATAAACAGCGTGGAATCATTGTAATCCAAATCATTTTTTTCATCTTCAATATACGAGGTCAAAAATATCGATGTAATCTGAGCAAGGCTAATCGCTGTGAAATGAGCAGGCTCTGTTAATCCAGAGTCAGATTGACCACAAAGTAACATGTCTTGTTTTGCTTCCCTCATTGCATACAATGAGGCCATTTCGAAGTAGTCAGAGTGAACATTACGACTGGCTAGCTTATAATTATGCGACCATTTATCAAGCCCAACAAATTCACGTAATTTTTCTATCTTTTTAAATCCTGTATGTTTTCTAGCCCAATGCCAACCGGCTTCACCATTGGTAATTTCTTTCTTAAGAGAAGAATAGAACTCAGCATCATCAGATGAAAATGTTTTTTGGCCCATTGCCTCAGCAGTTTTTCGGTGCTCATCAATACCTTCAGAAGTTTGAACTACACCATATTTTATATAATCAATAGCAGCCTCTCGACCACATGTTTTAATTATAAGGCAATTTACCACCATTTCGTAAAGAGTGCGCCAGCGTGCTAATGCTGCATCTGGGTAGCCTCCCTCTAAAAGATGAATTATTTCTCCAGATATTCGACATGCATGAGCATGTTGGCGCATAAAAACACCTATTAATTCATCTGTTTCATATCGTTTTATTTTTATGAATTGTTGCTGAAAATTCATTCCGGCCTGTAAACATGTCGCTCTTAATGCATGTAGTTTTGTAAAACCAAGAGCCCACTTCTCTCTATTTCTTCTCGTGAAATCATCATGCTCCGACATGATGCGCTTCACATTATTAGCTTCTTGGTCTTTTGTGTCTTTGATTAGAATAGTTGCTGCTAAATCTATCACGGATTTGTATTCAGGACTGTCTCCATTCTCTCGAAGTTTTTCGCTCACAAATTTTAACAATTCTTCGAACAATTTTATCTCCTTAATTATAACTTGTTTAAGTCTGAAATTATCACAAGGATGACCGCTATCTTCTATTTCTATGTGACCAGAGACATAAATTTAATTAGTAGTATTTAAACATGTAAACGGTAGCTTCACAATGCTCAATAGGCAAGCAAATGAATATCAATCTAGCGACTGATGGATAGCAGCGAAGATGAATAGCACAACGAAAAATCCAATGATACCAAGGATGATGCTGGTATTGCTGTCTAGATCCATACGACCCTTTTCAGCGAGAAGGTAGGCAGCGATGAGGAAGGGAATACAGAATGCTGGGTGTACCATCATTATAACGGCGGCAAGGATAAGGCATATTGTAAAGGCTGTAGAGGTCATTTAGGCTTCCGAAATTTCCACGAATATAAACGAAACATCAGGTAAATGTATGATCTTTAAGGGTCAGCATGAGACGTGTTAAGCTGTTTTTTTGAGGAGAAAATCATATATTTAATTGATTTTAAAGGGAATGTTATATAATTCGCGGCTTTAGGAATCGTATTCGGTCTTTTTTTGTGTTTGATTTATCAGTTAATTTTCTGCAATTTGAAAAAATAAGCTGCAACCCCTGCTTTCCCCAGACTCAAATTCCGGTAACAAAACGCGCTACAGAGGAAGATCGTTTTTTTGCATGATTGCTACGAGGGGGACGTGAGGTGTTGGGGGGATAACGTGGTGATCTGTCAGCTTAACAGTGCAACAGATACATCAAGCCCTATTGGCTGAAATAGGGCTTGCGCGGGTGGCTAAACTTTCCTGTTAATGACTCAAAACCATCAGCGGTTTGCAGCTCCCGCCCGGAAGGGATAAGCGGCAAACAGCGCGGCTACCGCCTGTTGAAGCTGCGCCTGGCTGGCAGGTTGCGCGTCGGAGTTGAGCGTGTCGCTGGCGGTTCCGCGCCAGACCAGCTGTTTCTTCTTGCTGTCCACCAGATCCACCGTCAGAGTGCCTTCGGTGTAGGTCCACAGCGTTTGATTGTATCCGCCCCAGCCGGCGTAGCCCCAGCGGCCAATCGGCGCGGGGGAGTCATTCACCTGCACTTTGTTTTGTTTCATTGCGCTGCTGTAAACCAACAGGTCTGGGGATGCGCTCAGCTTATAGCCGCGCTGCTCCATCTGTTGCGCTATGGCGCTATGAATATATTTACCCGTCAGCGTTAAGTACTGCCCCTCGGCCTCTGTAGCAAAGCCGTAGGTATGGTATTGGCCAAAATTGGTGCTGTGGTCATAGTCGCTGGTCACCTGCGGCTGGTTGGCGCAGCCCGACAATAAAGCCAAGGAACTTGCGAGCAAAAGGCAAGAAAGCGAACGCATAGAAAACCCCTGTAGGATTATTAGTTTCATAAACTTAGCCCCAGACGGTGAGCTTGGCAAATCTGGTTGGCAGGGGCGGGTTGTGTGTACCGTATGAACTAGAAAAACCCGTAGTGGCTGCACCAGAAATAGCGGGCGTATTTTTGCTCTGTAGGGATGTGCCATCAGGCGATTCAGGTCGCGGATACCCAAACCCGTAGCGATACGCCGGCGTTTCGGCTCGTTCACTGAAAATTAAGAACATGCTGCTGGCCGCGGTGGCAGTGGCTTTGTTACTATCGGCTCACCTAAAGTCTCAATGGTGCATTACGTTGAAAATCAAAGCGTTGTTATTTATCGCCTTAGTCGGCCTCGCCGGCTGCAGCCAGGAGGGAGCGAAAGTGAGCCAACCCGTGAATAAAGACGGAGATCATACGGAAGTGTTGCTGGTTAACAGCGCGCTGGTAGATTGCATGGGCGTTGCCCCAATGAAATGCATGCAGGTTCGCCACTCTGTACAGGGGCAGTGGGAAATGTTTTACAGCCAGATCGAAGGTTTTACCTTCGAGCCCGGTTACCGCTACCGCCTGAAGGTTAAAGTGACCGAACTGGAAAACGTCCCGGCAGACGCTTCTTCACTGCGCTATACGCTGGTTGAGCAGTTGGAAAAGAACAAGGTCTGATAGCCGTATGCAGGTCAGGGCCGAATGTCCTGACCTGATAGTCTCAAAGCGATAACCCAACGTCCGCCGCTACCTGCTCAATCTGATAGCGTGAAGTCCGCGCCAACGCAGGCTCTTTTTCAACGTAATATGCATACGCAATCACGCCAATCGACAATGCCCAGGCCCGGCCACGCAGCCAGGTGGCTTTATCGGTATCCACGGCGCGTATAAAATCCTCGCGGTTGTCCTGACTCAATAAATTCCACGCGACAATAAAATCCACCGCCGGATCGCCAATCGCCATACCGCCCCAGTCGATCACCGCTGCTAACTTACCTTCGTTAACCAGCAGGTTGCCCGGTTGGATATCGGTGTGGATCCAGCATGGGGCAGCGCTGTTCTCCTGTATCTGGCTAACGGTTTCCCATACGTGCCGCAGAATGTCCGTATCGAGATAGTCACCACATTGCGCTATCGCGTTGCGGGTGAGGGCGTCTCTGGCGCCAAGCGGGCCGCCACGATAGGAGGTCAGGATCTTTTGCAACTCAGGCTCGGTAACAGGGATGGTATGCAGTGCGTGGACAAATTCCCCCAGCTGTTGCGCCAGCCCAGGGCTGCCTTCGCCGCAAACCGGCATTTGCCCCTGGATCCAACGGCCTACGCACCAGTTGAAAGGGTAGCCTGCTTGCGGCTGACCTTGCGCCAGCGGAACGGGAACCGGGACCGGCAGATAACGGGCTAGCAACGCCGGGTAACGGTTTTCCCGCTCAAGCGCCGCCGCTGCAGACGGCGTGCGCGGCAGACGAATATAGAGCTCGTCGCCCAGCCGCAGCATCACGTTATCGGTACCGGCAATAGCGACCGGCGCTATCGCCAGCGCCGCCCACTGTGGAAACTGGTCGGTGAGCATGGAAGTCACCAAGTTGAGATCAATATCCACTTCGTCGGCGTGTAATTTGGCGATAAAACTCACGTGCGCACTTCCTTCAAGGCTGAGATTTAACGAGTGAGACTGGTCTGCTCACTGGGCTTGTTGCAAATCTGCCATGCACCCAGCTTAAGTATATTGATAAAATCAGGTATATTGTCCTTCGGTTTTTAGCTACCAAGAAAAAATTACTATGATTATCAAACCTAAAATTCGTGGTTTTATCTGCACTACCGCTCACCCGGCAGGTTGTGAAGCCAATGTCCGTGAGCAAATCGCCTACGTTAAATCACGCGGCGAACTGAAAAACGGGCCGAAAAAAGTGCTGGTGATCGGTGCTTCCACCGGTTACGGCCTGGCGTCACGTATCAATGCCGCCTTCGGCAGCGGTGCGGCCACTATCGGCGTATTTTTTGAAAAGCCGGGCAGCGAAGGCAAAACCGGTTCTGCCGGTTGGTATAACTCTGCCGGTTTTGACAAGGCAGCTAAAGAAGAAGGCCTGTACGCTAAAAGCGTTAACGGCGATGCGTTCTCCAACGAATGCCGCCAAACGGTCATTGACCTGATCAAACAGGATCTGGGCCAGATCGACATGGTGGTTTACTCGCTGGCTTCGCCGGTGCGTAAAATGCCGGAAACCGGTGAAGTGGTGCGCTCTGCGCTGAAACCTATCGGCGAACCGTACAAATCCGTGGCGCTCGACACCAACAAAGACGTGCTGGTTGAAGCCGTGGTTGAACCGGCCAACGAGCAGGAAATTGCCGATACCGTCAAAGTGATGGGCGGCCAGGACTGGCAGCTGTGGATGGACGCACTGGAAGAAGCCGGCGTGCTGGCGGACAACGTGCAGGCAGTCGCTTACTCCTACATTGGTACCGATCTGACCTGGCCAATCTACTGGCACGGTACGCTGGGCAAAGCCAAAGAAGACCTGGATCGCGCGGCGCAGGCCATCGATCAGAAACTGAAGGCCAAAGGCGGCGCGGCTTACGTTGCCGTACTGAAGTCGGTAGTGACTCAGGCTTCCTCCGCTATCCCGGTCATGCCGCTGTATATCTCTATCGTTTTCAAAATCATGAAAGCGCAGGGGATCCACGAAGGCTGTATCGAGCAGATCCAACGTCTGTTCGCCACCAAGCTGTACAGCGGCACCGCACCGGATACCGATGAGAAGCACCGTCTGCGTCTGGACGACTGGGAACTGCGCGACGACGTGCAGAACACCTGCCGTGAAATCTGGGCACAAATCGACGACAGCAACATCAACGAACTGACCGATTACCTGGGCTACAAGGCCGAGTTCCTGCGTCTGTTCGGTTTTGGTCTGCAAGGCGTTGATTACGAAGCCGACCTCAGCGGTGAAGTTAAGTTTGATGTGATTGAGCTGGTCTAAATCCATCGAGCATTGAGAAAGGGCCGGGTTTCCGGCCTTTTTTACGCCTGTCACCCAGCCGCTCATCAGTCCAGTTGATCGTTGACAGCAATAAATTATCGTTTTACGATAACTTATTGCTGTTTTTAAGGATGAAATCGCTATGGGCGCTGCGCCACGGATCCACCTTCCGCTTTATGTACGTTGCTTGTGTTTGTTGATCATGACGATGCTGATTGTCAGCACCGGCGTGGAGATGTTTATGATTGTTCAGGGTTGGGTGCAGGGCGAGGCGTTCGACAGTATCGTGGCGTCCTACCGTGACTATTACCCAGAACTGAACGCCTATGCCGTTCCGCAGCAACGCTGGGCTTTAGTGGCCACCCTGTTGTTGGACATGTTCGCCTACGTGCCTTATTACAGCGCATTACTGTGCGGCGCCGGGCTGTTTTACCAGTTCTATCGCGGCAACGTTTGGCACCGCAACAATATGCTGCTGTTACAGATCATCGGTATCCTGCTGATTGTCGATGTGCTTTTCCCCTCGCTGGCCGGGATGTTGCAGGTGATGATACTGACGGCCAATGAAAAAATGCTGCTAATAATTTATTATGGTATCAACAGCGAATCGGTACGCTCGCTGATCGTAGGCTGCGCAATCCTGGTGTTTAGCAGGGTGTTCCTGGAAGCGTTGCGGCTGAATGAAGAACAGCTTTCTTTCGTGTGAGAATAGAGTGGCGATAATAGTAAGTCTTGATGTCATGTTGGCCAAAAGGAAGATGCGTTCAAAGGAACTGGCGGAACAGGTGGGGATCACCGAACAAAATCTGTCACTGCTGAAGAACGGCAAGGTGAAGGGCGTCAGGCTGGAGACGTTAGATAAAATCTGCCGGATCCTCAACTGCCAGCCTGGCGATCTTCTGGCCTGGCAACCGGATAACCAAGGCTAGCGCGGTGGCGTGCTTTGCGCGCCATATCGTCAATATATTGATTAATTATTATCGTCGGTACTATAAGCCTTTTTATTGTCAATTAAATCATTAGTCACCTTATTTAAAATTAATAAGGTCGTTTTGACGTTGCTCGCGTTTGAAGGGGGGTTATTAAACTAAAAAAAGTCATTTTTTATTTACCGTTGCTAATGATAGCGTTTATTTTAAAGGAGGATATATGAAATTTTACCAAGGGATCCCGGTATTGTTAATCATGCTAAGCGGTTGCAGCAATATTCAACCCGGTTTTTCGTCTTCAAGCCCTGGCTGGGAACAGCCAAAGCCGGCGACACGTGAGCAACGGCAGCGCATCAGCGCGGGAGAGTCGGCTTCTGCGGTGCTTAACGAGAGAGGGCCGAGTATCGGTGGAACCATCGATTGGTCAACATTGTGGGATCGCTAATTCACTAAATATATTTATCCTGCGAATTAAAAACCCAATGGCACTCATTTAATTAAGGTTTACGCTTTGCCGGGTAATATGTTGTTCTTCTCGCGTTGTTTATTTTAACAGCAATAAGTACTTTTCATTATTTAATGGGAATGAGCGCCATTATGGGCCTTATTACAGGAGTTTATTGTGGAAAAAGGCATCCCCGTTATTTTCATATGTCTATTATTGCCCTGGTGCCAGCAGGCTGCCGCCGCGCGTTATGAGCGGGAGCATGAAGGCGTCTCTTCGGTGCTGTTTCGCAAGAAACTCAAAGAGGTGGCTCATGACTTCTGGGACGAGATGGGCAACGAGAAACAGCGACCTCTGATATCGACGCAAAGTGAAGACAATACGCTGGCTCAGCGTAAAGCCTGCAAAGGGCAGAGGGGCAAGGCTGCCGCCGCGAGTGAACCGCATCCATCAGCATTGCCGCGCGAAGAACAACTGCTGCTTATCAACGGTTGCTAGCCTCATGCACTAATGGAGTTTTTGCTTTTGAAATTGACCTCTTTGATGACAGCGGCACTCGCCCTGTTGGCATCTTCTTGTTGCTATTCGTTTGTCGACAAGCACGCTCAGCGCGCCGGTTTCGAGGCGGGGGAAAGCAGTGTGGATTACCGATTACGGTTTAACGGGCTGTTGCAACATCTGTGGTACGTAGAGCAAATACGTTCGGAACAGGCGCGTCTTGCCGTGATACGCCTTGAGCGCAAAACGCTGGAGTCCGCGATGTTGCCGCGTGTATGTCGGGCAACGCCTGTGCCGCTGTTTTTAGTCGGTAAGAGCGCCATAGCCAGAAGATAGTTTTGTGAGTCAACAGGTGAATTTAATATCGGGAGTCTATCAGTGAAACGGATTTTTCTTGCCTGCGTGGCGCAGTGGTCTTGCTTCTCATTGCAGGCGTCGGTTGACTGGCAATACCATGCCGCACAGCCGCTGGATAACAAAATCTCTGAGGAGTACCAGCAAAAGCGCAGCGGGTTAAAACATAAAGTATGGAGTGCCGAGGGCGTGGCGTTGGCCAATGAGAAGGCGCTTGAATTGGAACGGCAACGCGCCGCCGCCGAGCAGGCCAACCGGCAGCAGCTTAAAACGCTGTATGGCGAGTACCACTACCCTTGCGGCAAGCGGAAACAAGAATACCGCAAACTGTGCAACCTGCCGCGCGGGATGACGGATTTTCCCGGGCACAAACGCCACCTTTAGTTCCCTGGCAACTGGCTTGGCATCTGCGCCAGCAGGATGTCGATCGCCGCCCGCGTTTTGGCCGGTAAATAACGGCTGTGAGGCCAGACGGCGTGGATTTCACTGGCAGCAGGCGAATTGCTGGTGTTACCGGTGGTGCATCTGTCCAACGTGGCGCGCCAAGAGGATTTTGTCGCCGCGCTGCGCACCTTTCTGCAAAGGTAGTGAGATTAAAAGAGTGGCCCCTGGACGCAATGATGCGTGATGAGCCCCCAGGGGGCATCGTCTAGCGGCAATACTCTTTCAGCATGGCGACCGCGTCCGGCTTTAACTGGTAAAGATAGACCGGTCTGCCGGTGGTGCCGTACAGGATGCGGGTGCCCAGAATGCCACTTTCCGCCAGATAGATAAGGTATTTACGGCAGGATACGCGCGAAATGCCGATAGCGTTGGCCAGGTTGTCGGTCGAAAACTCCCCATCGTGCTGCTGTTCGATCCATTCGCATACCGTACTCAGCGTAATGCTGGTTAACCCTTTCGGCAGTTTCTTGCCTTCGCTGCTGTTGGGCTGACGCCGCAGCAGGCTGTCGACATCGGCCTGTGAGAATTCGCGCTGTGCCAGGATCTGCGACTGCTGCTGGTAGTTACTCAGCGCCTCTTTGAAACGGCCGAACTGGAAGGGTTTAATCAGATAATCCACCACGCCGTAGTGCAAGGCGCGTTGCACCGTGTCCACGTCGCTGGCGGAGGAAATGATAATGACGTCGGTTTTTTCACCCAGCTCGCGCAGGCCAGGCAGCAGATCCAGGCCATTCTCCTGCTGCATATAGATATCGAGCAGGACCAGATCGATACTGACATCGGTATCGGCCAGCAACTCGCGTGCCTGCGCCAGCGTAGCGACGGTGGCCTGACAGTGAAAGCCGCTTACCTGGCTGAGGTAGTATTTGTTCAACTCCGCTACCATCGGGTCGTCATCAATAATCAATACGTTAATCATGGGTCAGCCCTTGGCCTGATAGGGAATATGGACAAAGAACTGGGTCAGTACACCCGGTTCAGATTCAAAATCAATGCTGCCGCCCAGTTTTTCCAGGCTGCTGCGGATCAACGCCAGGCCGATACCGCGTCCCGGCCCTTTGGTGGACACACCCTGCTCAAAGATACGGGCGCCGAGAGCCGGATCGATGCCGGGGCCGTCGTCGCTGATTATACAGTGTAAGTGATTCTCATTGTGATGAAAGCTCAGGTTGATCTCGTGTCCCTCAACGCCGTCGATGGCGTCAATGGCGTTTTCAATCAGGTTGCCCAGCACGCTGATCAGCACATGGGTGGTTTCCACGTCGTCGGTTTCCGGCAGCAGGCTGGTCTCATCGATGGTCAGCTCAATGCCGGCCTCATGGGCGCGGCTGATTTTGCCGATAAAGAAGCCGGCGACCTCTGGCGACTGTATTTTTCGTAGCAGCGCGCCGATCTCTTCCTGGTAGTTACTGGCGGTGTTGATGATGTAGTTTTCCAACTGATGGTAAGCCTTCATATGCAGCATGCCGAGGATCACGTGCAGTTTGTTCATAAACTCGTGCGACTGTACGCGCAATGCGTCGGCGTAGTGGGCCATACCGCTCAGGCGCTGCACTAACTGGCTGATTTCGGTTTTATCGCGGAAGGTGGCGATGGCGCCAATCACCTGGCCCTTGGCGATCACCGGCACGGTATTGGTCAAAAGCTCGCTGCCGTTAAAACTGATCTGCTGGTCGCGTAACGGTTTGCCGCTGGCCAAAACCTCCGCCAGATGCAGTTGGGCCGGCCAGTACTTACTGGCGGACTCCAGCAGCAGATTTTCGAAGGGGCCACTTTGGCGCAGCAGGCGTTTCGCCTCGTCGTTAACAATGGTGATACGTGACTGGTTATCGACCGCGATGACGCCTTCTTTAATCGACTGCAGCATGGCGTTGCGCTGTTCAAACAGGTTGGAGATTTCGTAGGGTTCAAAACCGAGCATGATGCGCTTAAGCGCTTTCACCAGGAAGAAGGTACCCAGCGTGCCAACCAGCGCGGCGAACGCGAGGGTTAAATAGATAATCCAGCGGCTTTCTGCCACCACCCGGTGGACGGTATCGAGAGCGATGCCCAGCGCCACTACCCCTATCTGTCGGCGCTCGCTGTCGTAGACCGGTGCAAAGACGCGCAGTGAAGGCGCCAGCGCGCCACGGTTGATGGCGCTGTTGGTTTTCCCGTGCAGGGCCGGTTCTAAATCGTCGCCGATAAAATGCTTGCCGATCAGCCAGGGTTTAGGGTGCGAGTAGCGGATGCCTTTCATGTCCACCACGGTGACGAACAGCAGCTCGTTTTGATGTCTCACCTGCTCGGCGAAGCGCTGGATCGCACCACTGTGATCTTCCCGCTGCAGGCCGTCAACGACGTTACCGGAAAGCGCCACCGTTTCGGCAATTGCCATCGCCTTCTGACGCTGCTGATCTTGCCCCTCGTGACTCATCTGCACAAAAAACAGCGCGTACACCACCAGCAGCACCGAAGCAATAATGGCAGACACCATCAGCGTGAGGGTGGTGCTGAGTTTCAGCGGTATCCGTTGTTTGGGCATGGCGGTTCTCCGAATGGGCGTATCAGGATTTTAGCGGGGAATGGGGCGCGGGGCAGCGACCGGCAGCAGGTTATAACATGCTGCCGCCGGGGGAGGGATTATTTTAATTACAAAAGCCGGGATCAGGGTTGATGATAGATTTCCAGCCCTTGTTGGCCGCTGGCCCCCTGATGGATGATCGCCATCAGCGCGCGCACCACTTTTGACGGATTATCGTGTTGATACACATTGCGGCCGTACACCATGCCGGATGCGCCCTGTGCCATCAGCCCCGCAGATTTCTCCAGCACCGCGCCCAGTTCACCTTTACCGCCGCCGCGGACCAGCGTTGGGCAACGCGCCGCTTCAACAACGCGGTGGAAGTCTTCCACCCGTTCGGTAGGGTCGGCTTTGATGATGTCGGCGCCCAGCTCACGCGCCAAGCGCACCAGCGGCACCATTTTTTCGACGTCGCCCAATGAGCCGTAAGCCGACCCTTGACCGGCCGGCGCCATAACCAGCGGTTCGACCATCAGCGGCATGCCATAGCGATCGCAGGCATGGCGCAGGCGGCCGATGTTTTCCACGCACTGGCGGAAAATGCCCGGTTCATCGGGGATCAGGTACAGATTCACCACCACGGCCGCGGCATCCATCTGCAGCGCGGCGAGGATCGGCGCTTCCGGATTATGCAACACCGCCCACATTTCACGGTGACGCGCAGCGTTATAAGCGTTGCCGACGTCGGTACGCATCACCAGGGCCGGTTTATCGCGTTGCGTCGAGCATTGCAGCAAATCCGCCTGGCCGTAGTTCACCTGAATGGCGTCGGGGCGGGCGACGATCAGGCTATTCATGACCCGTTCAATATCTTCCAGACCGATTAAAAAATCCGGTTCATTGGCAATGCCGTGATCAATCGCCACGTCGAGGCACTTGCCGTTATTGAATAGCCGGTTCATCCGTACCTTACTGCTGAGCTGCATGTCAGATCCTCCTGAAAACACATGTCCATTCAGTATTGTCGAGTAAACCGCGGGATGAAACCGTGGATCCACAAACTGCGCGCTCGCTCGCATATTTACTGAGAGAACTCCTCGCGTTTTTTCATCACGGCAGATCGTTTCTCGTCGCTGAACGCACTAAAGGAACGCGTACGCTGATGGCTTTTGCGCCATTTGTTAGATCCGTGTCATGTTTTTGTTACTTGGTTATTCCAAAACGCATGTTTCGCTTGTTTGGGTTAAAAAGTTTCAATAATCTCAATTTTGAAATAAACATTTGAAAGTTACGATATGACGTAACGAGTTAGGCAAGGGTTTTATTTCAATTGATTGTTTTTAATCTATTTTGAGATATTGATCAAAATTTCACACACTGCCAGAAGACGGAAGAAAAGCGGTAAATCTGCCGTATCAAAGGGATATCACCGACCGGATTGTTGTTTGAATGTAAAAAATATTTTTCATTAGCTGTCAAATCAACAGGCCTCTTCACTCTAACGATTAAAGGGTACAGAACATGAAGCTGAAGAAACTGATCGTCACCTCGGTATTGATGTGCATGCTGCCGGCCAGCGTATTGGCAAAAGACATCAAAATCGGCGTTTCAATGGCTTATTTCGATGACAATTTCCTCACCATCCTACGCCAGTCCATGCAGAGCAAAATGAAACAGGACGGCAACGTCAGCGGGCAATTTGAAGATGCCAAAGGGGACATCGCCCAGCAGATCCAACAGATTGAGAACTTCGTCAGCCAGGGCGTCGACGCCATTATCCTCAACCCGGTCGATACCCAGGGCGTGAAGCCGATGATCAAACTGGCGGAAAGCGCCAAGATCCCGCTGGTGTTCGTTAACCGCCGTCCGGAAGTGACGCTGCCTGCGGGCATGGCCTACGTAGGCTCAGATTCCAAACTGGCCGGTAAGCTGCAGATGGAAGAGTTGGCCAAGCTGATGAACGGCAAGGGCAACGTGATGATCCTGATGGGCGAACTGTCCAATGAAGCGACCCGCGACCGCACCCGCGGTGTGGAAGAGGTGGCGGCCAAGTATCCCGGCATCAAAATTCTCGACAAGCAAACCGCCAAGTGGGGCCGTAAAGAAGCCGTCGACATTACCACCGACTGGGTGCTGACCGGTCAGCAGATTGATGCCATCGCCTCCAACAATGACGAAATGGCCATTGGTGCGATCCTGGCGCTGAAACAGGCGAAGAAGAGCGGCGTGCTGGTGGCCGGCGTGGATGGGACTCCGGATGCGCTGGAATTCATCAAGAAGGGCGATCTGGCATTGAGCGTATTCCAGGATGCTAAAGGCCAGGGCGAAGGCGCGGTGCAAACTGCCATTCAGCTGGTTAAAGGCGAGAAGGTGGAAAGCAACGTCTTGATCCCTTATCAACTGATCACCAAGGCCAATTATCAGGAATTTGCCGACAAGAACAGAAAATAAGCGTTAAAGCAGCGCGGTTATATCCATTGCCGTATTTATCCGACACTCGACGGTAAATACGGCAGGGATGCATTGACGAACGGCGGAGGTTATCAGTATGTATCCTTATGTTCTTGAGGCTGAAGGCATCAGTAAGCAGTTTCCCGGCGTGAAGGCGCTGGATAAGGTCTCAATTAAAATCAAACCAGGCAGCGTGCACGCTTTAATGGGCGAAAACGGCGCGGGAAAATCCACGCTGATGAAATGTTTAATCGGTATTTATCACCCCGATGAAGGCACCATTAAAATAAAAGGCCAACCGGTGACCTTCAGCGACACGCTGCAGGCGCTGCATTCGGGCATTTCCATGATTCACCAGGAACTGAACCTGGTGCCTTATATGACGGTGGCGGAAAATATCTGGCTGGGGCGTGAGCCGGCGAAGCTGGGCTTCGTAAACCATGACCAACTGAACAAGAAAACCCGCGAGCTGCTGGCGCGGCTGAACATCAAACTCAAGCCGGAAACGATGGTGGGTGAGCTGAGCATCGCCAGCCAACAAATGGTGGAGATCGCCAAGGCGGTGTCCTACAACGCGGACGTCCTGATCATGGACGAACCCACCTCGGCCCTGACCGAAGGCGAGGTGGTGCATCTGTTTGCCATCATTCGTGAGCTGCGTGAGCAGGGCAAAGGCATTATCTACATCAGCCACAAGATGGACGAGATTTTTGCCATCACCGACGAGGTGAGCATCTTCCGCGACGGCACCTTTATTGCCAGCGATAAAACCGAAAACCTGACCAAACAGTCGCTGATCACCATGATGGTAGGGCGCGAACTGACCCAGATGTTCCCTAAATTCAACAACAATATCGGCGAGGAAGTGCTGCGGGTGGAAGGACTGCGGCGTTCGGACTGGTTCCACGATGTCTCGTTCAGCGTGAAACGGGGCGAGATCCTCGGCGTCGCCGGGCTGGTGGGGGCCGGCCGCAGCGAAGTAATGGAAAGCCTGTTCGGCATGCACCCGGCGGACGGTGGCAGCATTTTTATCGAGGGCAAAGCGGCAAAGGTCGATTCACCCTCAAAAGCTATTGAACTCGGCCTGGCGTTCCTCACCGAAGATCGCAAAAAATCCGGGCTGTTTTTGGTGCTGTCGGTGGTTGAGAACATGAGCATCGTCAACCTGTCGGAGTACATCGGCAAGAACGGGTTTGTCAGCCATGTGCAAATGGCCAAAGACTGCATGGAGCAGATCAAAAAGCTCAACATCAAAACCCCGACCATGGACCAAATCATCAATAACCTCAGCGGCGGTAATCAGCAGAAGGTGCTTATTGCCCGCTGGCTGCTGGCCCAGCCCAAAATATTGATCCTCGATGAGCCAACGCGTGGCATCGACGTCGGGGCCAAGGCGGAGATCTATCGCCTGATCAGCGAGCTGGCGAACCGCGGCGTCGCCATTATTTTGGTGTCATCGGAATTACCGGAAATTCTCGGCATGAGCGACCGGGTGATGGTGATGCACGGCGGCCGTATTACCGGCATTTTGGATAAAGAAGAAGCGGATCAGGAAAAAATCCTGGCGCTGGCCTCTGAATAACGCAAAGGTGAACCACCATGAGTAATGTAAAAATTGAGAAGCCGCTTGCGGGTAAAGCGCCCCTATTCTCTGGCCTGAGCGGCAAAATGCCGAAAGATACCGGCATCTTTATCGTGATGATCGGCATCGCGCTGGTCTTTGAAATCCTCGGCTGGTACATCCGCGACCAGTCATTCCTGATGAACCCTAACCGGCTGCTGCTGATCGTGTTGCAGGTAGCGATTATCGGCATCATCGCGGTGGGCGTGACCCAGGTCATTATCACCACCGGTATCGATCTCTCTTCCGGCTCGCTGATTGCGTTGACGGCGGTGGTGGCGGCCAGCCTGGCGCAAACTTCAGACAGCATTTCGCCGATGTACCCAGCGCTCCTCGATCTGCCGGCGGCGATCCCGATCGGCGCAGGGATCGGGGTAGGTATTGTTTGTGGGTTTATCAACGGCTTCCTGATCACCCGTACCGGCATTCCACCGTTTATCGCCACTCTGGGCATGATGGTGTCGGCACGTGGCCTGGCGCAGTATTACACCCAGGGTAACCCGGTCAGCTTCTTGTCCGACGGCTTCACCTCAATCGGCCAGGGCGCGATGCCGGTGATCATCTTCCTGGTGATTGCGGTGATCTTCCACATCGCGTTGAAGCATACCCGCTACGGCAAATACATCTACGCCATCGGCGGCAACATGACCTCCGCCAGAGTTTCCGGTATCAACGTCAATAAATACCTGGTGACGGTCTATACCATCGCCGGCGGTCTGGCCGGACTGGCGGGCGTGGTCCTGGCGGCGCGCGTCAGCAGCGGCCAGTCGAGCATGGGGATGTCCTACGAGCTGGATGCGATTGCTGCCGCGGTCATTGGTGGTAGCAGCCTGATGGGGGGCGTTGGGCGCATTACCGGCACGCTGATCGGTGCGGTGATCCTCGGGCTGATTAAAAGCGGATTCACCTTTATCGGCGTGGACTCCTATATTCAGGACATTATCAAAGGCGTGATTATCGTCGCCGCGGTGTCTATCGACATGCACCGTAACCGCAAAAAACACTGATTGCCGTAAATCTCCGCCGGTGCGGCTTGCCCGGCGGTTTTTTTTACCTCAGGGGAATCACCATGAAATACCTAAAAAGAATCGTGCTGGTGGCGGCGCTTAGCTGTTCCACCTCGGCACTGGCGGAAACTATCGGCGTGTCGATGGCCTATTTTGACCAGAATTTCCTCACCATCATCCGCCATTCGATCGACAAAGAGGCCAAGGCGCGCGGTATTACCGTGCAATTCGAAGATGCCCGCGGTGACGTTGGCCGCCAGACCGATCAGGTGCAGAGCTTTATCAGCGCCGGGGTGGACGCGATTATCGTCGACCCGGTCAACTCGGCGGGCACGCCTGCGATCACCAAGTTGGTGACCAGGGCGGGTATTCCGCTGGTGTATGTGAATCGTACGCCGGGCGACAGCACGCTGCCGTCCGGCGTGGTGTTTGTCGGCTCCGACGAGAAGCAGTCCGGCACCTTGCAGATGGAAGAGCTGGCGCGCCAGGCGAATTATCAGGGCAACGTAGCCATCATGATCGGTAACCTGACCGATGCCGGTGCACTGCAACGCACCAAAGACGTGGAGCAGGTGGTGGCGAAGTACCCGAAAATGAAAGTGGTGCAGAAGCAAAGTGCCAACTACTCACGCAGCGAGGGTATGGATCTGATGCTGAACTGGGTAACCAACGGCGAGTCCATTGATATCGTCGCGGCCAACAACGACGAGATGGCGATTGGCGCGATCATGGCATTGCAACAGGCCGGTAAAAAGGACAACAAAGTGCTGATCGGCGGAATCGACGCCACCCCGGACGGCCTGAAAGCATTATCTTCCGGCAAGATGCAGGTCACGGTCTTCCAGGACGCCGTCGGCCAGGGCAAGGCCTCGGTCGACGTGGCTCAGCGGATGATCAAGGGCGAAAAGCTGGAACCCTATTATTGGATCCCATTTGAACTGGTGACGCCGGCCAATATGCAAAAATACGCGGCAAAGTAAGCAGAAAAGGCCCGCGGCAGCGGGCTTTAACATCAAAGTGCAGCAAGATGTTGTCGCACGATCTCGCGGCCGATCTCCAGTGAGGCGGTCGCCGCCGGGGAGGGCGCATTGCAGACGTGCAGCGAGCGGCGGCCCTTCACAAAATGAAAATCATCCACCAGTTTGCCGTCGGCGGTCAGCGCCTGGGCACGAACCCCGGCCGGGCCGGGCCGGATATCTTCCGGTTGCAGCTCGGGGATAAGCTGGCGTGCGTTCTCGGTAAATAGTTTGCGTGACAAGGAGCGTCGAACTTCTGCCAGCCCTTCGCCAAGATAATTGCCGGCGATTTTCCAGAATCCTCGATAGCCAAGTACCTCGCTCAGATCTCGCAGGCTGAAATCGCATTTGCGGTAGCCTTCACGTTTGAATGCCAGCACCGCATTGGGGCCAACGTCGCGCTTGCCGTTGTACATACGGGTAAAATGCACGCCGAGGAAAGGGAAATCCGGGTTCGGTACCGGGTAAATCAGGTGGTTCACCAGATAGTTTTTTTCGTCGTTCAGCACAAAGTATTCACCCCGGAACGGCACGATCTTCATCCCGGTCTGATAGCCGGCCAGGGCGGCGATGCGGTCACTGAACAGGCCGGCGCAGTTAACCAGCCACTTGCCCTGATATTCTGCGCGAGGGGTGTGCACGCTGACGCCGTCACTGCTTTCAATGATGCCCTCAACCTGTTGTCCATAGTGGATCTCGCCGCCGCGTTGCTGGATCACTTCCGCCAGCTTTGCCGCCACCTGGCTGTAGTTGACGATACCGGCATCGGGCACCAGCAGTGCCTCAATACCGTTGACGTGCGGCTCACGTTCCTTTAACTGCGCCTGCGACAATCGGCTGACCGCCAGCCCGTTCTGTCGCCCGCGCTGGTAGATATTCTCCAGTAAAGCCAGCTCTTTAAATTGGGTGGCCACAATCACTTTGCCACATTGATCCTGATAGAGGTCATGCTCGCGGCAGAAGGCGAACATGCTTTGGTTGCCCAGTTTTGCCAGCCGTGCCTTCAGGCTGCCGGGAGTGTAGTAAATGCCGGAATGCACTACGTTGCTGTTATGGCCACTTTGGTGGGCCGCCGGGCCATTTTCTTTTTCCAGGATCAGGATGCGCAGCATGGGGTTCGTTTCCTGCAGCGCGTTGGCGACGCCCAACCCCACCAGACCTGCGCCGATAATGATCACGTCATGCATGGTTATCCTAACTCCTCATGGTCCAGGCGGCGCAATTTGCCGCGTACGTTGCTGAGATGGCTTTGCATAGCGGCAGTGGCTGCCGCCGGATCGCGAGCCTTGATTGCCATAAATACCCGTTGGTGCTCGTCGATCACCCGTTGGCGTTCGGCCTGACGGCCCAGGTTCTTGCTGAGTGAATACACCAGCACGCCGAGATATAATTCGTGCATGTTATCCAGGATCTGCACGAAAAACGGGTTGTGCGAGGCCTGCATAATGGCGCGGTGGAACAGGTAATCCTCTCGATGACCAATCAAACCTTCGTCGAGGGTGCAGCGTTTAAAGTCGTTAAGGGCCAATTCAATCGCCCGCAGTTCCTGCTCGGTATGGCGTTCGGCGGCCATACTCGCCGCCTGTTGCTCAATCACCTCACGCATTTCCAGCAGTGCTTCCACTTCACCCGGATCGGCTATTTCCAACACCAGCGGCTGGTATTTGCTCAGCAGGGAATGTTGTTCCACCCGATGGCCGCCCCCCTGCCGCGAGGAGATGATGCCGCTGACCTCCAGAATGCCGAGCGCCTCACGCACGGGCACCCGGCTGACGCCAAAGGCCTCCGCCAGCAGGTTCTCTGACGGCAGTTTTTCCCCGACGGGGAAGGTGCCGTTACTGATGCCTTCCTTCAACTGCGCCAGTACCTGATGAGAAGCTTTCTGGCGCGTAACCTTATTGATCATTTACAGCCCTCTGCGGATGACTCCGCCTGAAACGCAACAGATGCATGGACGCCGCAGTAACAATCAGCGCCGCGCCGCCCAAGTCGGTCAGCAGCCCCGGTTTAATCAGCAGGATAGCCGCAAAGGTAAACAGTATCCGCTCCAGCCAGTGGGTTTTCATCATCCAGAAATTGGCGCTGGCGATCGACAGCGCATAAATTCCTACCAATGCGCTGATCACCATATGGATCACCGACAGCGCATTAAGGTCGTCGCCCTGCATCAGCAGCATCGGGTTATAGACCAGAATGAATGGGATGATAAAGCCCGGCAACGCCAGGCGTACGGCATCCCACGAGGTCTGCATCGGGTCGGCGCGAGCGATGCTGGCGGCGGTGTAACTGGCCAGCGCCACCGGCGGCGTGATGTTGGACAAGGCGCCAAACCAGAACACAAAGAAGTGCGCCGCCAGCGGCATCACGCCGGCTTTGATCAGGATCGGCGAAACGGTAACCGCCACCACGATATACAGCGCGGTAGAGGGCAGGCCCATACTCAGTACGATACACACCAGCATCACCACCAGCAGGATCATCCACAGGGTATTGTTGGTCATCGCGACGATATTAAACGCCAGCGTGGAGCCGATACCGGTCATGGTGACTACGCAGATGATTACCCCGATGGCGGCGCAGGCTATCGTCACCTGAATAGAACCGCGAGCCGCTTCGTTCAGCGCCTCGGCGATTTTTTTCGGCGTCATGCGTACGGTGGTATCGGGGGTGATCCAACTGGCGACGATGATCGAAATAATGCCGAGGAACCCGGCATAGATCGGCGTTTTGCCCAACAACAGGGTGCCGATAACGATGATCAACGGCAGCAACAGCAGGCCGCGCGCCTTCAGTACCGCTTTCACTTTGGGAATATTTTCTTTGCTGATGCCTTTTAGACCCTGCTTTTTAGCCTCCAGATCGATGGCAATAATCAGCGCCGCGTAATAGAGCAATGCGGGAATAATGGCGGCGATCACGATGGTGGTATACGAAATGCCGAGGAAGCCGGCCATGATAAAGGCGGCGGCACCCATAATCGGCGGCATGATCATTCCGCCGGTGGAGGCGGTGGCTTCAACCGCACCGGCAAAGCGGGACGACAGGCCGATGCTTTTCATCAGCGGGATGGTGAAGGTGCCGGTGGTGGCGACGTTAGCCACCGCGCTGCCGCTCAGGGAGCCGGTCAGCGCCGAGGAGATCACCGCGACCTGCGCCGGGCCGCCGCGACGCCGACCGGCCATCGCCAGCGCCAAATCGTTGAACAATGCCGTGGCCCCGCTGACGCTGAGGAACGCGCCAAACAGGATAAATACCACGATAGCGGTGGAGGCGGTGGACAGGGTGATGCCGAAGATCCCTTCGCTGGTCATAAACAGTCGGTACAGCAGGCGTTCGAACGAGAAGCCGCCGTGGCCGAAAATGCCCATAAAGTACTGGCCGAACAGTGCATAAACGATAGCGAAGGTCGCCAGCCCGGGAATGAAATACCCCGTGGTGCGGCGTGCGGCTTCAAACAGCACGCCGATGCCGATCACCGCCATCACGTAGTCGGTGGTATTGGGAATGCTTTTGCGCACCACGTGCAAGTCCAGATAGCTGGCGTAGAAATAGCCGTAGCTGACCAGCGTCAGGATAATGAACAGGTAGTCCCAGCGGTTGAATTTGCTGGTGGCGTGGCGGCGTGATACCGGAAACAGTATGAAGCCCAGGATTAAGATACCGCTGAGAAACGTGGTATTGCGATAAAACTCCTGGGTATTCGACAGTGCATTGGCATAAATGGCGTAAGCGGAAATCGCAATGGCCAGCACCGTGGCCAACTGCAAATAGATACCGCTCAGCGGGCGACTACCGGCCCCGGCTTCTTTGTCCAGATCGACGGCATTTTGCGGCGACAGGTTGTTAGTGCTCATACGACCTCCTTATCGATTGACGGCAAGCGCTGCCGCTTCCGGTGGGATCAGATAGTCGGGCACGCTGACCCCGGCCTCGAGATAATATTTATAAGCGCCCATATGCAGCGGCACAGAGACGCCTTTCAGCGCATTCTCCAGCGAAATGTATTTGGCGGCGCTGTGGACCTGATGCACTTCCGGCAGGTTTTCAAACAGGGTTTTGGTCAGGTCATACACCAGCTTTTCATCAAGGCCATTGAGCGCGACCAAAATATTGGGCTGGGCGATAGTGGAAACCGCCTTACTCTGCCGTGGGTAGGTATCGGCTTTAATATCAAAACGGAACCAGGAATTGGCGATGGCGTTGATGTTGGCCAACTGTTCATCGGTGACGTTGAGGATGCGTGAGGGCACGCCGCTGGCGAACATGTCGGTTACCGCTGCCGCCGGTACCCCGGCAGGCAGGGCGCCGCCGTCGAGTCGCCCGTCACGCATGGCTGAAACGGTGTCGCCGTAACCCAGATATTCCGGCGTCAGCGATTTCTTGCTCAGGTTAACCCCTTGCAAAATGATCAGCGTGGACTGCTCGGTGCCGCTGGCCTGTGGGCCAACTGAGAAACGGCTGCCGGCGATGTCATTCAAGGTGCCGTCCTTGACTTTGTTTTCCAGCATCACAAAGTGTTCTACGTTCGGCCACAGCATCGAGATGGAACGCAGATGGCCGTAGGCGCGGCCTTCAAAGTTGCGTACGCCCTGGTAGGCTTCGACGGCGATCAGGCTTTGCAGGATCGCCAGCTGCGCCTCGTTTTTCTGCAGCAGATCGATATTCTCTATCGATCCCGCAGAGGATTGCCCGCTGACCTGGATGCCGTTCTGCTTCAGGCGGTTGCTCCAGACATTGGCCAGCCCGACGCCCATCGGGTAATAGGTGCCGCCGGTGGAGGCGGTGGCTACGGAAAGAAAGGTCTTGTCGGCATTCTCCACCTTGCCGGCGACCGCCAGCGCCGCGACGGCAGCCAGAGCACCCGCAGCCAGCAACAGCTTGATTTTTCTATTTTTCATTATTTTCACCCGAGGTTTTTGAAACAAATAGAAAACATTTACGCAAACTTGTATACAACATTGCAGCTTTTATCACCTAACAAGCATTGTTTGATTTGTGATCAAGATGGGTGAAAAGTGTTCAAAAAATGGCGGGAAATGTGAGGGAGGATGGGATAACCCCGTGACGGTTGCCACGGGGGAAATGCAGATTACCAACCTTTAACGGCATCGCCCTTGTAGATTTCGGCGGCGCTGGCGGCAACTTCATCGGTCTGATAGGCCTTGATCAGATCTTTCACGTTTTCGTTGTTTTGGTTATCCACCCGAGTGGCGAAAACATTGACGTAAGGCGAATCTTTGTCTTCGACAAACAGCCCGTTCTTGGCGGGCGACAGACCAATTTGGCTGGAGTAGTTGGTGTTGATGATCGCCAGGGCGATCTGTTTGTCGTCTAACGCACGCGGCAACTGAGGCGCTTCAATCTCGACGATTTTCAATTTCTTCGGATTACTGACGATATCCAATGAGGTAGGCAGCAGCCCGACGCCCTCTTTCAGCACAATCAGCCCCTGTTTTTGCAACAGCAGCAGCGAACGGCCGAGGTTGGTCGGGTCATTGGGCACCGCAACCTGGGCACCGTCAGGCAGTTGGCTGAGCGACGTGATTTTTTTGGAATAACCGGCGATGGGATAAACGAAAGTATTGCCTACCGCCACCAGTTTGTAGCCGCGCTCCTGGATCTGTTTTTCCAGATAAGGCTTGTGCTGGAAGGAGTTGATGTCGAGATCGCCATTATTCAGCGCTTCGTTGGGTAACACGTAATCATTAAAGGTCACCACTTCCACATCCAGATCGTATTTCTGTTTGGCGATTTTCTGTACGGTTGCCCACATGGCCTGATCGATGCCGGAGCTGATGCCGACTTTGATGTGGTGGTTATCTTGTTCGGTCGGTCCACAGGCAGTCAGCAGCAGGCTGCTTGTTACCGCCAGCGCTGCGGCGAGTTTTTTCAGCGTAAATGTCATTTCCCAGAGTCCTTGTCAAAATAGCCTGCTGGTTATTGCAGGCTGAAGAGTGGCACTGACTCTAGATAATCGGCTGGCTAAAATAAAATACTGATTCTCTATGATTAATAGCGATTTGCTATGAGGGATTTCAGGCTCCGCGGCTGCGCCAAAATAGCGCAAACAGTTCGGACTGCGTGTTGATGCCCAGTTTCGAGTACAGGTGCTTTTTATGCGCCCGTACCGTCTCGATAGAAATCTGCAGGCGGCGGGCGATCTCCTTGGTAGAACAGCCCGCCAGCATCAGTTGGCTGACCTGGTTTTCCCGTTCCGTCAATTGCGCGCCGCCGGGCAACGACGACAGTGAGAAGTTGCTGTCGCCATCATCGCTGGCGTTTTCGAAACGCATCCGCTGACGCATCAATGGCAGTAGCCAACTTTCGACCAGAGCCAGAATGCCGAGGTGACGATCGCTGTAGCGCCGCGAGGCGCCCAACGACAGGCAAAGCATGCGCTGCGGCTCCACCAGCAGGTTGAAATGCACCTCATCGCCGCCGACGTTATGGTTGAAATAGTGTTGATAGTATTCCGTCGCCGCAAAATTGGCGGGTGCGACGTCATCCAGGCGCAACAGCCCGATGCGTTGGCGCGCCCAGGCGTCCAGGTAGAAAGGATCGAGCAGATAGAGGCCTTTCTGGTAATCGTGAAACAGCGCTTCGTCACTGCCGTCGCTTTCGTCGCTGGCAGCCAGGATCTGTGGTGGATGCTGGGGAGAAAACAGCAGCGCCACCCAGTTTTCGAACGGGATATGCCCCTTCAACAGGCGCGCACAGCTCAGCCAGAAATCCGCCCCGTCGAGGTTATCGACCAGTTGGCCGAATGCCCGATGCCAGGCCAGCGTCTCGGGAGAAATAAGGCTGCTGTTACCCACTGATGTTACCCCTGTTATGGAATAGCCAGAACGGCTGTTTCGGGCATACTACCATTATTATTACTGTGTTCCGCGTGGAGGATAAAATGGAAATAACCTTGGCCCAATTGCCCTGTCGTGAAGGCTGCGTTGCCGACAACCTGGCGCAGGCCCTGGCATTCATTGAGCGTTACGCCAAGGGCGGCAACCTTATCCTGTTCCCGGAAACCCAGCTCACCGGTTTCGCTGCGGCGCAGGGTGACACCGATTATGCCCTGCAAAGCGACGGCGCGGAGTTGTTGCAACTGGTTCAGGCCAGCCGCCAATACGATGTCGCGCTGGTGATTGGCTTTCTTGAACGCACCGATAAGGGGGTGTTCAACAGTACGGTGCTGATCACGCCGGAGCAGGGGATTTATCTGCACTATCGCAAGACCCATTTGTGGCCGGATGAGCGTAATACCGTTCTTCGCGGCGATACGTTAGTGTGCGGCGTTTGGCGCGGAACGCGTATCGGGCTGCTGATTTGCTACGATCTTGAGTTCGCGGAAAATGCCCGGGCGTTAGCCGTTATGGGCTGCCAATTGCTGCTGGTGACGAATGGCAATATGGATCCCTATGGCCCGGTGCACCGCAATGCCGCGCTGGCCCGCGCGCAGGATAACCAGATGTTTGTCGCCATGACCAACCGCTGCGGTGAGGGTGATGGATTGCAGTTTGCCGGCGAAAGCCTGATTGTCGATCCGCTGGGGCGCGAAGTCGCCGGATTGGGCCGCGAAGCAGGGGCGCTGTCGGCCACATTGGATTTTACCCTGCTAGAGCAGGCTCGCAGCCACTACCGTTATCTGGACGATCGGCGCTTACCGTTAGCGCGAGAAGCGCAGTGGGTTGAAGGGGAAGAGGGGCGTCGGGGGTGGCCACTGGGATAATCGGCCTGGCGTATCCTGTTTGTGCCCTGGTATACAGTTTGTTTTGACGGGGGATCCGCCTGCTTATTATGATGACGGAAAGCCCAACCGGGGCGCGAATAGCCAAAGGAAAAGACAATGCGATTTAACATGTGGCGCAAGGCGTTGCTGCCATTGGTGGTTTTGACTTGCGTATCAGCAGCTCAGGTTCAGGCGGCGGAGAGCGTGGCGGAACCGATCCCGAAAATGTTATTGGGCAACTGGCATATCAGCAAGATCCTGCCGACCCAAACCGTGGGTTGCTGGGATGAACAGCAGGCGAAAGGCCTGATCGGCGGCAAGATCGGTTATAAAGCAGGGAGTTTCACCTGGAACGGTACCGAGTTGAAAAGCGAGGGGGCAACCCTCAGCACGGTGGAAGCACAGGAGTTTGTTGAGGACAACTCCGGCAGCAGTTCTTATATCGACTTCCCGATGCTGGGCATCAGCACGCCAGCGGTTGAACGGGTGATGATCCAGCATGCCGATACCACAATCAAAGGCATTACCGATCAGGGTACCGACGGCGTACCGGGGGATAACGTGCTGGTAAAAGATGCCAACACGCTGATCCTGTCGGTGTGCAACGTGTGGTTCGAAGCCCAGCGCGTGCGGTGACCCCTGCCATCGGCTTATCTTGTCCTGCCCTCACTGCGTCAGCGCGATGCGACCGAAGAGGGCATGACTCCCTTGTGGGGTAATGGCCGAAAGCTGATCCAAGCGGCAAACCCGTTGATTATCGAAATAAATAAACTCTCCCTCATTCTCCAGCGTCTGGGTGGTTAACGCCGTTGCCTGGAAACACTGCCCGTTAACCAATTCAACGTTCAGCCGATAACCGTAGAGGCAGGCAATTTCCAAATAATCATGCAATTCGCAGTCTATCGGCCGGTAAGCTGTCATGACATCCCCTGGCAACCCTGCATTTTAAAAATGTAATAGCCCGTTTGGCCAATAGCCTGCTCCACCTCAGGGCTGGAGGACTCGCTGTGGCAGAATGCACAGCTGCTTTGGCTGATATTGTCCTCCTCAATGTTGTTCTGTTTGAGGAACTGTTGCGCATAGTGTCTTGCCTGAGCCAGATCGTTGCTGTCGGTGAACACGTCGAAATGCAGATAGCGACCATCCCTGGTATGTACATGAGTGTCAAAAACATTGATATACATAGTTATTTATCCTTTTGCTTGTTTATCTGAATGTGATATTGGTATCGATTCGATACCATAATCCTCGCATTTGATGAAAATCCTGTCAACGGCGCTTTTAGCCAAAATGACCGGTTGAGAGCAGAGCACAAGGGAAGGGGCATAAACCCTAAAGAAGCGTTTCAATATGAAAATGAGCGGGCAGAGCCGGTAATTTATTTCTGTCGTCACGTTTACCGAATTAATTTTTTATAAAATCAAAGCACTATCCGGGTTTGGAAAATAAAGGGGCGTTTGAAATCCTGGGGATATTTCAATGCCGGGATGCTTCAAGAAATTAGCCGCCGATTTTATATCGGCACGCTGATAGGCAAACACTATTACAGCTATAGGCGCAGGCTGGGTTATTCATTGATTGTTATCAATTATGCAGCGCATCTTCCTCTCTACTATTACCGGGCGACTGTCTATTGGATGGGCAATACCTTATAAGGATTGAAAATGAAAAAGGTCACCCGTATTGCGGCGATGTCCCTTACCGGCATTGTCTTATGTTATCTGGGGCTTTCGGGCTATGTTTGGTATCACGATACTCAGCGTACGGTGTACAGTCAGGCACCGCGATCTGCGCTGGAGAAGAATAACCAGATTCTCGGATTGCTGAGAGAAAAGGGCTGCGATTATTGCCATACACCTTCTGCCGATCTTCCCTTCTATGCCTCATTTCCCATTGCCAAACAGCTGATGGAATACGATATCCGCCTTGGGTATCAGTCTTTTAACCTGGAACCTGTACGTGCCAGCCTGATCGAAGATAAAGCGGTATCACAAAGCGATCTGAACAAGATTGAATGGGTAATGCAGCATAAGACCATGCCGCCGACACGGTATGTCGCCTTGCACTGGGCGGGGCAGGTGGATGAGCAAGAGCGCGAGACCTTGCTTGGCTGGATAGCGCAGCAGCGCGCGCGTTACTACGCCAGTAACGAGGCTGCCGCGGAACACCGTAATGAGCCGATTCAGCCGATCCCCAAGGCATTGCCTGTCGACGCACAGAAAGTGGCGCTGGGTTTCCGACTGTATCACGACCCGCGCCTTTCCGGAGACAGCACTCTCTCTTGTGCCCACTGCCATTCGCTCAATACCGGAGGCGTAGACGGCAGAAAAACGTCGATTGGCGTTGGCGGCGCGGTAGGGCCGATAAATGCGCCAACGGTATTCAACTCCGTGTTCAACAGCGAGCAGTTCTGGGATGGCCGTGCGCCAACGCTGCAGGTACAGGCCGGTGGACCGCCGCTCAACCCTATCGAAATGGCTTCCAAATCCTGGGAGGAGATCATCGGCAAGCTGGACAAGGATCCGGTACTAACCCGTGATTTTGTCGCCGCCTATCCGCAGGGCCTCAGCGGCGAGACTATTACGGATGCCATCGCCGAATTTGAAAAAACCTTAATCACGCCGGACTCACCTTTCGATAACTGGCTGCGCGGCGATGACAAAGCCATGACGATGCAGCAGAAACACGGTTATCAACTGTTTAAGGACAATAAATGCGCCACTTGCCACGGAGGAACCATTCTCGGTGGGCGTTCCTTCGAGCCTTTGGGGCTGAAACGCGACTTCAATTTTGGGGAAATTACCGCCGCGGATATCGGGCGCATGAACGTCACCAGCGAAGCGCGCGACAGGCTACGGCAGAAGGTGCCCGGCTTGCGCAATGTGGCACTGACGGCGCCTTACTTCCATCGCGGGGATGTCGCCACGCTGGATGAGGCGGTCAAACTGATGCTGCGCTATCAGGTGGGTACCGAACTGCCGCAGCAGGATGTCGATGATATTGTTGCCTTCCTCGAAAGCCTGACGGGCGTATATACCCCTTACACCCAAAGCCAGAAATAACGCGCTGACGGCCCGCGTCATCATGGTATCTCCAGCCCCGGTAACGGGGCTGTTCCAACGGCAAGATGCCCGTTCGTCCCTCCGGTTTCTGAACTAAAATTATCCATAACGGGACAACAGAAATGTTGCCGTGCAAACCGGGGTCTCTATGAATCAATGACAGGAGGCGCTATGTGCTATCAACATATTATGATTGCCACCGACCTGAGTGATGACGGAAAACGGCTGGTGGAAAAAAGCGCGAGATTGGCCGCGGCGCTGCAGGCCAGGCTCTCTCTGATCTACGTGGATATCCACTACGATACTTACCATGCGGCGATTGGTTTTTCTGAGCGAAGCTACGACGGCGTACCTTTTGAAGAGAAGATCAAGAAAGAGCTGGAGCCGCTGACCCAGAATGTGAATTACCCGATCAATGAGGTGATCATCGGCCACGGTGATTTTATCGAAGAGTTGAAGAATGCCGTGGTGGATAAAAGTGTCGACCTGGTGGTTTTTGGCCATCACCATGACCTGTGGAACAAGCTGTTTTCCTCAACCCAGCATGCCATCAACCAATTGAATGTCGACGTACTGGTCATCCCGATCAAACAGTAGCCAGTTGATTAACCCTGCCAGTATTCACTCTGGCAGGGTGACGGACAGATTAGCGGGTGAAAAAGTCGTTATACAACATGTAGAGGTGCGCCGCGCTCCAGGAGAAATTCGGCGCGCCCTGTTGCATGCCGGTCAGCGGGTTGTAGTTCTCGCGGATGGGACCGTCGGTCATCAGCCCGTCGGCATGGTTGAAGAAAGCCTGGGCCATGGCGACAGCGTCGGCGCGATAGCCGTAGCTCTCCATGCCTTTAAGCCCGAAATACAACTGATCTACCCAGACCCGCCCCCGCCAGTAAATATCGGCACCGAACGCCGGATTGGTCAGCGCTGCCGTACCGAGAGGGACGTAGGTGTTGAATTCACGCGGATCCTTCATCACTTTAACCACTGCGTCGGCATGTTGTTGGCTGGCGGCGCCATTAAATAGTGGAGACCAACCTTCAGGCCCTTTACCTCGCTCTACGATGGGGTAACCGGCGCAGCCATTGGGCAGCGGTTTATCCTCGATGCGGATGTCGTAGAAGAAACCGCTGGTGCTATCGAACATGCAGTTATTAATGTAATTCGCCAGTTTATCGGCCTTGCTGCGGAAGGTTGCGGCCTCGGCATTGTGGCCCAGAATATCGGCCATCTCGGCCAGGTATCTGTTGTCGCTGTACATGTAGCTGGCCTGATCGACAGATTCCTGCAGCAACGAATAGCCGAGCAGAGTACCGTCCGCCGCACGATTTTCAGCAAACTTCACCTGCCAGTCCTGCCGTTTACCGCCCTGCGCCAGGTAACGGGCCAACTGATCCGGGTCGATAAAGCCAAAGGCGGCGGCGTCGTCACGGCCCGACTCCCAGGACGCGGCGACCTGAGCCGGGATTTCAATACTGTCGAAACGCCCGGAACGTACCACCCGATTATAGTTGTTCAACCCGGCAAGCTTTTGCTGATGCTGCCCGCGTTTAACGGTAAACAGCATCTGACCGTCCGGCGTGTTGTGTGCCTTGTCGCGCGTGGCGCCATACTCTGGCACTCCGTTGCCGTTATGGTCCCGGTTGCGCAACCACCAGTCGTGATAGGCGACCAGCTTCGGATACATCTCGGCCAGCCACTGTTTATCGCCGGTGGTGTTGTACACCTCCATCACCGCCCAGGCCGCCAGGCTGGGTTTGGTATTGCGTTCATTCCAGTTGCTGCCATCGCCGCCGCGTTCCGGGCTGGGGTTATAGGCGATCAAATCGGGAATAAAGCCGGCATCCCACGGGCGCAGCGGGTCGTCAGGCTGGATCTGGAAAGCGAACACCGCACGGATATTATCCTTGGCGACGTTGGGATTAAAATGCGCCATTGCGTACGCCTGCTTCCAGGTATCCCAGGGCCAGGTCTGGTTGCCGGAGAACCAACGCCCGGTGACAGAAGGCGTCACCGAATCAAATTTCATCGCACCGGCGGCCCCGCGCCAGTTGGCGTTTAAGGTTTCTATCGCTTTGACCGCCACGCGTGCCTGCGCCTGGGTGGCATGCGGATTTGACAGTCCCTGGTCGAGATAATTTTCCCAACGCTGCGCCGATGCGCTCATGTAGCGCTGGGGATCGGCGAGGATCGAAGCAATCTTGCTTTGTTCCTGCTGGACTTCTGCGGCGGTGAGCAGGTGAGAGTAGGTGGTATAGAAGGTGGTGGAGCCGGAAATCGTGGCTTTGGCGATAAACCTATGGCCATTGACCGTCGTTTGCTGCGGCAGCGATTTATGAATTTGGTATTCGGACTCGCCGGAGGTCATCAGTTGTGAAGCCGCGCGCACCCTGCCGAAGGTAACCCGCAGGCCGTCCCTAGTCGGCAACAGCTGCCGCGTATAGTCGGGGAATGCCTGCTCGATGGTTGGCGGGGACTGCGGTTTTTGTTCTTTGGCATAGTATTTTTCCAACAGTTCGCCATCCCACACCAGTTCCAGCGGCGTATCGCTAGTGATTTGGGTTTCGAGCAGTGAAGTGCGGGCAGTAGCGAATCGCAGCGTCAGTTTAACCGTGATCCCTGGGGCGGTAAGCCGCTGGATCAGCGCGCCGGGGATACTGTAGGCGGTCATGCTAAAGCGGACTTTCTCCCCGTTTTTATACAGGCTGAGCCGGTCGAAGTTATTGGCCATAAAGTTAATGTATTCTTCGGTGAGCAACGCCGGACCCGGGAAGCCGCCCATGCCTTCCGGGCCGTTTGGCAGCAAATGACCATGCCAGGCGCCAAGATCAAAAAACGGATTAAAGCGTTGGTGTTCATCGAAATCGTAATCGAGCATGTAGTGTGGGGCACCGCTGCGATTAATCACGTTTTTATAGGCTTCCGCCCGCAGGGGGCTTTCGTTACCCGGGTGAGAGATGCAGCCTGGTATCATCAGGGCCGCGGAGATAACCAGGGCCAGAGGCGGCAGTTTATTAATCATCTTCATTATGTTTGCCTTTATGCGTTACCAATAAAAATACTGCATCAGAAACACCGAGTTGCTGGCGTCGGTGCTATCGTTGGTCATATAAAATTTGCTGTCCAACGCGGTGGCCAGCTTGCCGCCGGCATATTCGTACCAGATTCCGGCCTGCGCGTAAGAGGTTGCGGTGTCCGGCGCATTGTCCAGCCGGTGGCGGGCGTAGCTGTAGGCCATCGAGAAATACAGTCCCTTGGCGGCCTCAACCATGGCGCTCAGCATCAGGCCCGACTCCGAGCCCGGGTGATTGCCGTCCCCCTTGCCGGTGTGCTGCCAGATCCGGCCGGCCAGATTTTTCCCTTTCAGCCCCAGCAAATAGAGTTGCCCCATGCCGTCGGTGATTTCCAGACCGTTTAACAACGTCAGGCCTTCCTGCAGATCGTATTGCGTATAGCCGTTGACCATAGCCCGGTAGCGGTACTTATCCGAATAGCGGTCATATTTGCCAAAGTGCAACAGCGCCTTGCTCTCGTCGATGCGGCTTTCTGGCGCGGCAGTCAGGCTGTAGCGGAATTTACCGGTCAGGTTCTGCAGCTTGGCTGCATAGGTGAGATCGCGGGTATTGGGGATCACATAACCGTATTCCGGGGTAAAGTCTGCCCACCATTGCAAATCGTCCAGCGAAGAATCATTACGCAGGCTAAGCATCATTTCGGTACCGTCATCGGTGCGGTATCCAGCGTAAAAGCGGTTGATGCCGCCCTCAAACCCGCCCCAACTGTGGTCCGGCGTCCAGGCATTACCCTGATGGTCGGCCTGTACCGTCCAGCCTTCGCCGTAGAGCAGGCCGAACCAGTGGCCGTGCTTGATCTCCAGTCCGCCTTCGATATAGGTGCCATCGCTGTATTTGTGTTGGTGCTCCCCGTTTAAATAGACGCTGCCGCCGATACCCAACTCGCCGTAAAAGCGCAGGGCGGTCGGGCCGGTATTTGTCAGTTCGGGGGGCGGCAGAACGTTATGTTCCGCCGGCACCACGGATTCCTGAGCTAACAGCGGCAGCGGCAACATCAGCAGTAACGTGGGCAATATTTTATTATTGGATTTAATTTTCATCTGGACACGCATTGGGTTTGGGTCAATGGCGAGCCTGCGGGGGGACCCGCCAACTCCAACCGTTAACGCCATGTGGGCCGGCCCCATTCCCTGGGAGGAGATAAAAATACCGTCGCATAGCGGCGGTAAACGGAGAATATATTAGTAAATGTTTTAGTAAAAAATACCGCAAAATCAGTAAATCGTTAACTTGATCACAAAGGGTGAAATGGGTATCTTCGCTACGGGCGTTGCGAACCGCAGAGCTACGCATAGCACCAGCTACCGCCGCGCTGGAGGTAAAAGGACGTTTCTGGCGGTTTAAAGGGGGGAGAGTATCGAGGCGTATACCTCGTTGAGCTGTCCCGGTAAGCTAGCGTTTTTGTCTATTCGTTGAGACTCTATGGCCACACTGAAAGAAATCGCAGAAGCTGCAAACGTGTCTGTCGCTACCGTTTCGCGGGTGCTGAATGACGACCCCACGCTGAGCGTGAAGGCGCAAACCCGGCAAAAAATCCTGGAAGCGGCGGAGCGTCTCGAATACAAAGTCCAACCCTCAAAACGTCACAGCGGGCATCGGCTGACTTTCGCCGCGCTTTTCACCTATAAACAAGCCATAGAGATTAACGATCCCTACTATTTGGCGATGCGCTATGGCATTGAAACTCAATGCGAAAAGTTGGATGTTTCGCTGGTGGCCTGCTACGACTTCAACGGTGAAAAACCCTTGCCTGCGGCTGACGCGCTGTTGGTCATCGGCCGGCCGCAGCCTGCACTTTACGAACAGCTAAGCCAGCAGCGAGTGCCGGTGGTGTTCGTGGACGGTGTCATCGACGACCCGCAGTTCGACTGTGTCAATGTCGATCTGACCAAGATCAGCCAGAAGGTGATCGACTATTTCATCGAATGCGGTTATTCGCGCATTGGGTTTATCGGCGGACGTGACGATCCGGCGCTGGCCGATCAGCGTGAGCAAGCCTTTGTGGAATACGGCCGCTTGAAAAACGTGGTGCGGCCGCAGGATATTTACACCGGCGACTTCAGCAGCCAGGCGGGCTACCAGTGTGCCAGGCAAATGCTGGAGAAAAAGGGCGGTTATCCGCCAGCTCTGTTGGTCGCGACCGACTCTATCGCCATCGGGGTACTGCGTGCCTTGCACGAGCATTCGGTTCAGGTTCCTGGCCAGATTGCGCTGATCAGCGTGAACGATATCCCCACGGCACGCTTTATTTTCCCCGCATTATCAACCGTTCGCATACCCTCCGAAACCATGGGCGCTCAGGCCGTTAATCTGTTGACTGAGCGTATTCGTGACGAACGGACCATTCCATTATCGATCTTTGTTCCCAGCTCGCTTCAGTTGCGCGATACCACCGTTGCCTGAAAAGGTCCCCTGTGCCCTATGCCGATTGCGGCAGCACAGGGAGGCCGAACGGCCAAAAATTAACGTCATGATTAAAAAAGACATTTCATATTTATTGTGATCCCGTCGTCATTAGGTAAATATGATCTGTAGTTTTTACTAAATATTTACTATCGTTCTCCCATTGAAAGTTGTCGGGAGACGTGACGTGAATCATTGGGAAAACATAGAAAAACAGTCAGAGAATCGCTTACCGCCGCGAGCGAGCTTCTTCAGCTATCGTAATGCCACGCAGGCATTAAGCTTCGATCGCAACGCCAGTGCGGCATTTCAACTGCTGAGCGGCCGTTGGCAGTTTCGTTACTTCGAACACCCTGATCGGGTGCCGGCGGCGTTCTATAGCCAACTGATGGCGGACTGGGGCGACATCACCGTGCCGGGCATGTGGCAGATGGAAGGTCACGGCCAATTGCAGTATACCGATGAGGGCTATCCCTTCCCGATCGACGTGCCTTACGTGCCGACCAACAATCCGACCGGTGCCTATCAACGCCAGTTTACGCTGGACGGCGACTGGGAAAACCAGCAGGTCATCATTAAGTTTGATGGCGTGGAAACCTACTTTGAGGTGTATCTCAACGGCCGCTACGTCGGTTTCAGCAAAGGCAGCCGTTTGTCCGCCGAGTTTGATCTTAGCGACTATGTGAAAGCAGGCGAAAACCTGCTGTCCGTTCGCGTTATGCAGTGGGCAGACTCGACGTATATTGAAGATCAGGACATGTGGTGGATGGCCGGCATCTTCCGCGACGTTTACCTGATCGGTCAACAACGCACCCATATTCATGATCTCACGCTGGTCACGCGTTTCGATGAACAGTATTGCGACGCAGTGCTGGCGCTGGATGTCGAGTTTGGCAACCTGAACCCGTCCGTGGCAAGCGGTTATCGCCTGCAGGCTCAGCTTTTTGACGGTGAAGCCTGCGTCGCCGAACGCTGGGAAAATGAGCTCAGTATCGGGGCCAGTGCCCGCTGCCGATTTGAGATCCCGGTCAGCCAGCCGCAGCAGTGGAATGCGGAAAACCCTTATCTGTATCAATTGCTGCTTAGCCTGTATGACCACGCCGGTAATCTGGTGTCGGTGGTGCCGCAGCGCGTCGGGTTCCGTGAGATCGGCGTGCGTGAGGGGCTATTTTATGTCAACGGACGCTATTTAAAGCTGCATGGCGTGAACCGCCACGATCACGATCATCGCAAAGGGCGCGCGGTGGACATGGCGCGGGTTGAGCGCGACATCGTGTTGATGAAGCAACACAACATCAACTCGGTGCGAACCGCCCACTACCCGAACGATCCGCGCTTTTACGAATTGTGTGATATCTACGGCCTGTTTGTGATGGCGGAAACCGACCTGGAAAGCCACGGTTTCGCTAACGTTGGCGATATTAGCCGCATCACCGACGATCCTCGCTGGGAAAATGCCTACGTCGAGCGCATTGAGCGCCATGTGATGGCGCAGAAAAATCATCCCTCAATCATTATCTGGTCCCTGGGCAACGAGTCCGGTTATGGCTGCAACATCCGCGCCATGGCTAAACGCTGCAAGGCGCTGGATCCCACTCGGCTGGTGCATTACGAAGAAGACCGTGATGCGGAAGTGGTCGATGTGATCAGCACCATGTATTCGCGCGTGGCGATGATGAATGCCTTTGGCGAGTATCCCCATGCCAAGCCGCGAATTTTGTGTGAATACGCCCATGCCATGGGCAATGGGCCGGGAGGCCTGTTCGAATATCAGTCGGTGTTTAACCGCCATGCCAGCCTTCAGGGGCATTACATCTGGGAGTGGTGCGATCACGGTTTGCTCAGCCATGACGCGCAGGGACGCGAACGCTATCAGTACGGTGGTGATTACGGCGATTACCCGAATAACTATAACTTCTGCATGGATGGTCTGATCTACCCGGATCAGCGCCCCGGTCCTGGCCTGCGTGAATATAAGCAGGTGCTGTGTCCGGTAGAGGTCAGCGGCGCAGGCGAGAGGACGCCGGTGCTGCGAGTTAAAAACCGCTATTGGTTCAGTTCGCTGGCCGATATTACGCTGGTCGTCAGCGTGAAGGCCGGGGGGCGTCAACTGGCCAGCTATGACATCAAACTGCCGCACCTGCAGCCGGGCGAGTCTGAAGAACTGCATTTTCCTGAGTTGGCGCTTGGCACGCAAGAAACCTTTATTGACGTTGCCGTGTATAAGGACAGCGCCACCCGTTACAGCGAAAGTGGTGATTTGCTTGGACAGTATCAGCATCTGTTGCAACCCGCTGCGCCGCTACTCATTGCGCCGCCGGGAGATAAACGCGCTTCGCCGCTGCAATGCCATGAAGAAAACCACCGGTTGGTGGTCAGCGGCGACAATTTCAGTCTGGCCTTCTCACGTCTGAGCGGTGAACTGCTCTCTTGGCAGGTGGCGGGGGACGAAGTGGTGGGGCGTGCGCCACACCTTTCCTTCTTCAAACCGGTGATCGACAACCATAAGCAAGAGTACGAAGGGATTTGGCATCCGCATCACCTGCAGATTATGCAGCATCACTTCCGCAGTCTGCGCTGGGAGCGTCAGGGCGACGACCTGGTGATTGAGGTTTGCACCCTGATTGCACCGCCGGTGTTCGATTTCGGCATGCGCTGCCGTTACCGCTGGCAGATATCGCCGCAAGGGCATATCAGCCTGGATCTGTCGGGTGCGCCTTATGGCGACTTCCAACAGGTCATTCCGAAGATTGGGCTGGATTTCGGCCTCAGCCGCCGCTTTGAACAGGTGGAATACTATGGCCGTGGGCCAGGTGAAAACTATCAGGACAGCTGCCAGGCCAACCTGATCGGCCATTATCAGCAGCGGGTGGGCGAGCTGTTTGAACACTACCCGTTCCCGCAGGATAACGGCAACCGCCAAGAAGTCCGTTGGCTGAGCCTGCAGGATGGCGAAGGCAAAGGGATATTTATTCAGCCGCGACGGCCGATCAACTTCAGCCTGTGGCCTTATAGCGCCGACATGCTGCATCAGGCTCAGCACATTAACGAGCTGCAAGAAAGTGATTACCTGACGTTAAACCTTGACGATCAAATTCTGGGCCTTGGTTCCAACTCCTGGGGATCGGAGGTGCTGGATTCGTATCGGGTTTATCTGTCGCCGTTCAGCTACGGCTTTACGTTGGTGCCTTTCAATCGGCAGGAAACCCAGGCAGAGAAGCTGGCCGAGTTTAATTACGCGCCGGTCAATAATAACGCTCAGTCAGAAAAGGCGAACTCATGATTATTGTCGAATCATTAGCGGAGTTTCAGCGCATTTACCGCTCAGGGAAAAAATGGCTACGCTGCATGGAGGCCATCAATAATATTAATAATATCGAGCCGAATGTCTTTCATTCTGTCGGCGACTCGCTGGTCTACCGACTGGCGTCCGGCCCTGGGCAGCAGCATGGTGGATTGGAGGGGAATCGCCGCTATTTTGATCTGCACTATTACCTGGCCGGCCAGGAGAACATTGAGGTTGCTGATAAAAGCGAACTGACTTCGGTAGTTGCCTATCAGGATGAAACCGACCGCGAAATTTTCAACGGGCAGGGGGAAATACACCGCGTAGGCGAGGGCAACGTGGTTATTTTTGAGAACCATCAGGCGCACCGATTCAAAGAGAGTCACCAGGTAAAAAAAGTCATTTTAAAAGTGACCGTCGAAGACAGCTATTTTATGAATAAATAGCGGCAATCTCTTATTCCAATATATACCCAAAATAATTCGAGTTGCTTGTAGGCGGCAACTGAGCGAAGCCCCAGGAGCTTACTCAAGATCGATCCTGGGGTGAGTGGCAAATCTGCCGGGAGCAGATTTGAACGTTGCTTGCAGCGACCCCGTAAGGGGTGAGGCCCAAGGATGGGCCGAATAGTGCAGCCAACACCCAAGTAGCTTGAGGTATGACGGGTATAAGTACCCTACAAATTTCGGAGAGTGTCTATGGCTGTGTCGAATAGAAATACTATCGGCAAGTTTGGCCTGCTGGCGATGACGTTCGCGGCAGTGTTCAGCTTCAATAATGTGATAAATAATAATATCCAGCTTGGCATCGCATCCGCCCCGGTATTTTTGGTGGCGACCATTATCTATTTTATTCCTTTCTGCCTGATCATTGCCGAGTTCGTATCGTTGAATAAAAACTCCGAGGCGGGCGTATACGCTTGGGTAAAAAGCGCGTTAGGCGGACGCTGGGCATTTATGACCGCCTATACCTACTGGTTCGTGAATTTATTCTTCTTCACCGCGCTGCTGCCGAGGGTCATCGCTTACGCCTCCTACGCGTTTTTGGGGTATGACTACGTCTTTACGCCATTAACTACCGCGATCATCAGTATTTTCCTGTTCGCATTTTCGACCTATATCTCAAATAGCGGTGCCAAACTGCTGGGCCCGATGACCTCTGTGACCTCATCGTTGATGCTGTTGCTGACGTTTTCCTACATCATTCTGGCCGGTGCGGCGGTAATTGGCGGTATAGAGCCGGCTAACCCGATTACCGTAGAAGCCATGACCCCAAGCTTTAGCTGGGCCTTCCTCGGTATCACCGCCTGGATTTTTCAGGCCGCGGGCGGGGCAGAGTCGGTTGCGGTGTACGTCAACGACGTCAAGGGCGGCAGCCGCTCTTTTGTTAAGGTGATTGTCATTTCCGGGCTGGTGATTGGCGTGCTGTATTCGGTAGCGTCATTGCTGCTTAACGTGTTCGTTAGCCGTGCCGATTTGCACTTTACCGGTGGCACGGTGCAGGTGTTCGAAGGCCTGTCGGCGCACTTTGGCCTGCATGCGGTGCTGATGAACCGTTTCGTCGGGCTGGTTTCCTTTACCGCGATGTTTGGCTCATTGCTGATGTGGACCGCCGCACCGGTCAAAATCTTCTTCACCGAGATCCCCAAGGGCATCTTTGGCGAGAAGACCATTCGGTTGAATAAGCATGGCGTGCCAACCCGCGCCGCCTGGCTGCAGTTCTTTATCGTGATCCCGCTGATGCTGATCCCGACGTTGGGTTCGGACAGCGTGCAGGAGTTAATGAATACGCTGATAAACATGACCGCCGCCGCTTCGATGTTGCCGCCGTTGTTCATCATGCTGGCCTATCTGAACCTGCGTTTGAAGTACGACCGCGTGGAGCGTGATTTTAAAATGGGCTCCCGGCTGCAGGGGATTGCGATTGTCAGCACGCTGATTGTCATTTTCACCGTAGGCTTTATCGCGTCAACCTTCCCGACCGGCGCCAGTATCATGACCATTGTGTTTTATAACGTAGGGGGCCTGGTGGTGTTCCTCGGCTACGCCTGGTGGAAATACAACCGCTATTCGAAGAGCCTGGACGCCCAAGCCCGCTATGATGAGGACACGCCATTAGCGAGGATTGCGCTGGAGTCGCAGGAGGGTAAAAAGGCCGCAAGTGGCGATCTGGGCTGTACCACTTTGTAAGCGCATTAGTGATTTATCCACGTCCCCTCGGCACTCGCTGAGGGGCACCAAGTTTCCAGAACGCGACTTCATTTCAATACAAATGTGAAAGGTATCTCTTTTCGGGGACAACACGGCTTGCCCAAGCTCCATCAGAAAAGGGTAAGGTTCGGTAAACCCAACAAATGTTAGGTTGCGTCACGGAAAACTCTATCCGGTTGTTTTGTTGAGATTATTATAAGAATAAAATGCTGTGTCTCGGCTAATGATTATTTTTGACTCTTTTTGAAGGATAAAACCGACTTTATTATTTGATGGGTATCACAGAATTAACGCTGAAACCCGGTTCATTCATCTTACGATCCTCTTCCCAAATCTTCGCTAAAGCCTTTAATCCCACTTTACTGTTTTTCATGCCCGATATAAAACAAACGTATGTTTAAAAACAAACAAGTGTCCAATATGACCAGCAGAGAAAAACAGATATTGCATCTTCTGAGACGTGATCCTTTGATCCCACAGCAGGAAATTGCCGATGTTTTAGGTATTAGCCGCTCTGGTGTCGCCGGGCACATTATGAATTTAATGAATAAAGGATATATAAAGGGTAAGGGTTATATATTGTCGGAGCACAGCTATGTGGTAACCGTAGGTTCCACCAATATGGATGTCTGCGGTTATGCTTCCTCTAAATTAGTGTATGAAGATTCCAACCCGGGAAAAATAAAATGCACGCCAGGTGGGGTGGGCAGAAATATTGCGCAGAATGTCGCCTTATTAGGCCGGGAGTGTCACCTTATTTCCGTCGTCGGTGACGACTTCTATGGCGAAACCTTATTCGAACAGGCAAAGCTGGCGGGGGTACATGTCGACAGCTTCCATAAATTGCACGGTGAAAATACTTCGACCTATGTCTCCTTACTCGATAACAACGGCGAAATGCTGGTGGCGATTAACGACATGCGCATTCTCGAGAAACTCACACCGGCATTATTGGCCACGTCTAAAGAGTTGATCCTGCATGCGGGCGTGCTGGTGGTCGATTGCAACCTGACCGAAGACGCACTGGCCTGGCTATTCGGGCACTCCGGCAGCGTGCCGGTGTTTGTTGACACCGTATCGGCATTTAAAGCACCCAAAATCCGCCGTTGGCTCTCGCATATCCATACTCTCAAGCCCAATCGCCTCGAAGCCGAGATCCTCAGCGGCATGGCGATCCACGGGCCGCAGGATGCGCCAGCGGTGGCCCGGTGGTTCCATCAACAAGGGGTACAACGCCTGGCGCTCAGCATGGGGCCAGCCGGGGTTTATTACAGCGAAATTGATGGGCAAAACGGCTGGTCGCAGCCACTGGTCGTCGACATCGTCAATGTGACCGGGGCCGGCGACGCCATGATGGCGGGCCTGGCCCATTGCTGGCTGGAAGATATGACGCTGGCGGACAGCATTCGTTTTGCGCAGGGCTGCTCGGCATTGACGCTGGCATCCGAATTTACCAATAACCCGAACCTGTCGAATGGCAGCGTACAAAAACTGTTGGAGCTACAAGCATGAAAAATAACATGATTTCCCATGACTATCTGGACATTTCGCCGGAGGTGGCCGAGGCTTTGGCCCACAAACGCCCGGTTGTGGCTCTGGAATCCACCATCATTTCTCACGGCATGCCGTACCCACAGAACGCGCAGACGGCGCTGGAAGTGGAACAAAAAATCCGCGATCACGGCGCGGTGCCCGCGACCATCGCCATCATCAACGGCCGCATGAAGGCGGGATTGAGCCGTGAGGAAATAGAACTGCTGGGCAAGGAGGGACATAAGGTGGCGAAAGTGAGCCGTCGCGATCTGCCGTTCATCGTCGCCGCCGGTAAACACGGGGCGACCACCGTGGCCTCAACCATGATTATTGCCGAGATGGCGGGCATTCACGTCTTTGCCACCGGTGGCATCGGCGGCGTGCACCGCGGCGCAGAACACACGTTTGATATCTCGGCGGATCTGCAGGAGCTGGCACGCACCAATGTCGCGGTGATCTGCGCCGGTGCCAAGTCTATTTTGGATTTGGGGCTGACCACCGAATACCTCGAAACCCACGGCGTACCGCTGATCGGCTACCAGACCCAAACGCTGCCGGCATTCTTTTGCCGTACCAGCCCCTTCAGGGTCAGCATTCAGTTGGATGCCCCGGCGGAGATCGCTCGCGCCATGGCCACCAAGTGGCAGACCGGTCTGGAGGGCGGCATGGTGATTGCCAACCCGATCCCGGCGCAGTATGCGGTGCCGGAGGAAAAAATTAATGCCGCCATTGAGCGTGCCGTGCGGGAATCGGTTGAACAAGGCGTTCAGGGCAAGGACAGCACGCCATTTTTGCTGGCCAGAGTGGCTGAATTGACCGGGGGCGACAGCCTGACCGCCAATATTCAATTGGTGTTCAACAACGCCAAGCTGGCCGCGCAAATTGCCTGTTGTTATCAGGAGGCCGCCGCCTAAGACGACGCGTTATTCCTTAAGTTTTACCCTATAAACAACATTAAATAAAAACGCCAGCCTGAAAGGTGGAGGGGAGTGCTTTGCCCTTTTCACCTTTCAGGACAGGTACATTTACATACCCAATGACTTTTCCGCTACCGCTGAAATACGACGGGTATTAAGGGACGGATTTATGGACTTACTACGCAGCCTGTCAGGTATCTGTATTCTTCTCCTTATTGCTTTTATTTTTTCCAACAACCGTAAAAGAATCAGCCTGAGAACCGTTTTCAGCGCATTAATACTGCAAGTGCTGTTGGGCGCAATTATGTTATATGTGCCCGCCGGTAAGTGGGTGGTTAATGCTATTGCCGGTGGAGTCAATAAAGTTATTTCGTACAGCGATGCCGGTAGCTCATTTATTTTTGGCGGACTGGTCGGTCCTAAAATGAATGTCTTATTTGACGGCGCAGGTTTTGTTTTCGCTTTTCATGTTCTGCCGGCCATTATTTTTATTACCGCACTGATTTCGATTCTCTATTACCTCGGCGTGATGGGGTGGGTGATTAATCTGTTGGGCTACGTATTCCAAAAGATGCTGAGCATCTGCAAGGTTGAGGCTTTTGCCGCGGTGACCACCATATTTTTAGGGCAAAACGAGCTGCCCGCGGTGCTTAAGCCTTTTATTAACAAGATGAGCCGCAATGAGCTGTTTACCGTCATTTGCAGCGGAATGGCGTCGATCGCCGGCTCAATGTTGGTGGGGTATGCCGGCCTTGGCGTACCGATTGAATATCTGCTGGCGGCATCGTTGATGGCGATCCCCGGCGGCATTCTGTTCGCACGTATGCTGAGCCCGGCAACCGAGGCGTCGCAGGTCGAGTTCAGCCAGATGGCGTTCAGTGAAAAACGCCCGGCGAGCATTATCGAAGCCGCGGCCAGTGGAGCGATGCTCGGGCTGAAAATAGCCGTGGGCGTCGCTACCGTGGTAATGGCCTTTGTGGCGTTAATTGCGCTGATTAATGGCCTGATTGGCGGCGTCGGCAGCCTGTTTGGCTGGCAACAGCTTAGCCTGGAAAGGTTGTTCGGATATGTGTTCTCGCCTTTGGCTTATATCATGGGGGTTAGCTGGGATAACGCTGGGGTAGTAGGTGGGCTGATTGGCCAGAAGCTGGCGATAAACGAATTTGTCGCATACGTGAATTTTTCAGCCTATCTCAAAGACAGCGTCGCGGTGCTCGATCCTAAAACCATCGCCGTCATCTCTTTCGCACTGTGCGGGTTCGCCAACTTCGGCTCGATAGCCGTGGTGGTGGGGGCGTTCAGCGCGGTAGCACCGGAACGCGCTTCGGATATTGCCAGCCTGGGCTTGCGCGCGCTGCTGGCCGCTACCTTGTCTAATCTGATGAGCGCCACCATCGCCGGGCTGTTTATCGGTCTCGGTGCTTTGAGCGTGGCATTATGATCACGCCCTTTCTTTGGCGTGAGCGTGATTATTTTCCGCGCTAAACTTGCTCATTAGATAAGTGACTACTAATGTATAGTCATGAATGAAAATGACCTCTTCAAAGCGCTGGCGGATCCCACCCGGCGCAGCATCTTCGAAAAACTGGCCGCTGGCGGCATGAATGCCAGCGCACTGCGTGAAGGCATGTCGATCAGCCAATCTGCGATGTCTCAACACCTGGCCGTGTTGCGGCAGGCGGGGCTGGTGTGCGAGGCGCGCCAGGGCCGTTTCGTCAATTATCAGGTTGACCCGCAAGGGTTGGCGGTCATCGCGCAATGGCTGGACAAATACCGTGCCTTCTGGCCGGCACGCATCGACAGGCTGAACGTTTTGCTAAAGGACATGGATCAATGACCCCAACCGACGCCACGCAGCCGCCGCTGGTGCTGGAGTATCAACTCGATGCGCCGCCAGAGAAAGTCTGGCGGGCTATCGGGATCCCGGCATTGCGCGAACAATGGTTACCGAATGCCGAACTGGCCGATACCGAACCGGTAGCGATAACGCCGGGCGAAGCAATCAGCTACCGGATGCGTGATGACCGACCGCCGTACCTCGAAAGTACCGTGACCTTGCAAATTCTGCCCGCCGCCGACGGCGGAAGCCTGTTACGCGTCATTCACCGACTCGACGACGACAGGTTGACGGCAGCGAACGACGGTGGATTGCAGCTGATGCGCGCTGCCTGACGCTCAACTCATTATTCCAATCTGAAAACAGGAGTTCACCGATGCGTGAATCGATGCTGCTCGTCCCGACGGTGGTAGAACAGACCAGCCAGGGAGAACGTTCGTTCGACATTTATTCGCGGCTGCTGCGCGACCGCATCGTTTTCCTCAATGGCGAGGTCAACGATCAGGTGGCAGAAATGCTTTGTGCTCAACTGCTGTTTCTCGAAGCTGAGAACCCGGAGAAACCCATAAATTTATATATCAATTCACCGGGCGGGGTGATCACCAGCGGCTTCGCCATCTACGACACTATGCAGTACATCAACGCACCGGTGCATACGCTGTGTATGGGCACAGCTCGCTCGATGGGGTCATTCCTGCTGATGGCGGGAGAAGCCGGCCACCGGATGGCGTTGCCTAATGCCAGCCTGCACGTGCACCAGCCACTGGGCGGTTTTCAGGGGCAAGCGTCAGATATCCTTATCCACGCAGAAGAGATGAAACGCACCAAGCACACCGTGATCCGCCTGTACGCCGAACACTGCGGTCGTCGCTACGAAGAGGTTGAGCGCGCGCTCGATCGCGACCGCTTTATGAGCGCCGAGCAAGCGGTAGAGTGGGGGCTGGTGGATAAGGTGCTACGGGCCCGCTGACACGCTGTCCAGCAGACGATCAAGGGCCTGTAGATAGTGACGTTAATAGAGAAATGGCTTACAGGTCAACGCCTGAAATAACGGCAACGGGTCAGTTGCCAGTCACCGACAGAACGGTACAAACCCGATAGTCACGAGCACATCGCCATAACCCATTTTCCCTTCTTTTGTGAACGTCCCCATTTTCTGAAATTTCGTGAATTCCCTCTCAAATCTGATCATAAATCCATCCGGATATCTTGCGGCTTTTTTCAGCGGATGATAGTAATGCACTACTTCACAAAATAAAGTGAAGAGGTAAAGTACATTACATTATCAGTTCACAAAGGACACCCCATGTCAGAACTTAAATTTGCCACACGCCTGAACTCGTTTGCCTCGGGGGCTCATCTTTACTGGCCGGAACAAAAAGGAAAACCTACCGTTCCGCAAATGATCGAACGTGCAGCTACGGTTAAAGGATTGACACATCTGGATCTGAATTATCCACAGCATATGACCGGCGACATCAAAGTGATGCGTCAGAAAATAGAGGACGTCGGGCTAGCGGTAAACGGCATGCAGATGCGCTGGGATGCTCCGGAATTCAAAATCGGTGCATTTACTCACCCGGATCCGAAAATTCGCCGTCAGGCGATCGAATTAACCAAGCGCGGCATCGACGCCGGGCGTGAATTCGGTGCCGGCATTATGACGCTTTGGATGGGGCAGGATGGTTTCGATTACTGCTTCCAGGCCGACTATAAAAAAATATGGGAAGACGCGGTCAGCGCGGTTCGTGAAGTGGCGGAATATGCACCGGATATCGACATCAGCATTGAGTACAAACCGAACGAACCACGTGCTTATAGTATTTTTCCGAATGCCACCACGTGCCTGCTAGCGGTGGAAGAAGCGGGATGCAAAAACCTTGGCATCACGTTGGATTTCGCACATGTGTTGTTTGCGAATGAAGTCCCGGCGTTTGCAGCTGCTATGGTGGCTCGCCGGTCCCGATTACTGGGGCTGGATCTCAATGACGGCTGGGGAAAACGCGACGACGGTCTGATGGTCGGATCCGTGAACCCGCGTGCCACACTGGAATTCCTCTTGCAGATGAAACGCGATGGCTACAAAGGGGCGTATTACTTCGATACCTTCCCTGACGCCAGCGGGTTGGACCCGGTGCGTGAAGCGGAAACCAACATTGCGACAGTTCTGCGTTTACTCACACTGTGTGAAAAACTCGAAAACAACCCGGCGCTGGCTGAAGCCATTAGCAGGCAGGACGCAGTTGCCTCGCAGCAAATCGTCAATAACGTGATGTTGGCACAATAAAAGCGGACCGGACAGCGTATGTCGCTGTAGCAATCATAAAAACAACAATCGAAGGCCAGATGATGAAAAAACTCTTACTGTCTGTACTCACAACTGCACTGTTTTGCACCAGGGTTTATGCCGCAGATTTGCCAACATTACAGTCTGATACAGAGCCTGATCGTACCGACTGGACGCAACTCTCCGCCAAATATGGTCCGTTACCGGCGATTGATAAATCGCTGAAGATCGGTGGAGTGTCTAAAACGCTCACTAATGAATACTGGCGCTCGCTTGGCCAGGGCTATAAAGCATTCGGTAATAAACAGGGTATTACCGTCGAATATCAGGCTGCAGCCAATGAAGATGATCAGCTCGGTCAGCTTTCTATCGCAGAAACGCTGATTTCTCAGGGCTTCAACGGCTTACTGGTTTCTCCGCAAACGGATGCCAACCTGCAACCGGCGTATGAGTCAGCCAAAAGCAAAGGCATCGCCGTGGTGAACGTCAATGATGCCGTAATGCCGAATGCCGCACATTACGTCGGTAACGTGCAGAAAGATAACGGCGTGCGTGTTGCTAACTGGTTCATCAAACAACACCCTGAAGGTGGGAAAGTAGCGGTAATCGAAGGTCAACCAGGCGTTTATGCGGCATCTCAACGAACCAAAGGCTTTAAAGAGACCATACAGACCAGCGGAAAATTCACCGTCGTTGCTAGCGTTCCGGCTAACTGGAGCCGTGAAAATGCCTACAACGCGGCTGCCACTATTTTGCAGCAACATCCTGACCTGATTGGCTTCTATGCCAATAACGACGGAATGGCGCTCGGAGTGGTAGAAGCCGTGGCCGCTGCCGGAAAAGCCAAACAGGTGGCGGTATTTGGCACCGACGGTATTTCCGATGCTTACGCCTCTATTAAACGCGGTGAGCTAACCGGCACCGTGGACAGCTTCCCGGTGCTGACGGGTGAGGTGGCAATGGAAGTGGTGGTGCGTCTGATTAACGGCCAGAAAATTTCCCGCGTGGTGTCTACCCCACAGGCGCTGATCACTAAAGAAAATGCTGATGCGTTCTCCACCAAGGATAACGCGAAACTGCGCCAGTTACTGTCTCTGCAGCAGTAAGTCTGGTGTCAGAGAACAGGGTGAGGAGAGTTTATGGAACAGTACAGTTTGATGATGCGTGGCATCAGCAAAAGCTACAGCGGTGTAGCGGCGGTCCAGGGTGTCGATTTTTCGGTGAGGCCGGGTGAAGTTCATGCGCTGATCGGTGAAAACGGGGCGGGGAAATCAACGTTGCTGAATATTTTGTCCGGTGTTCGTGCCGCCGATGCCGGTGACATTCTGGTAGAAGGGCGGGTTATACAGATGAAGAACCCGCTTTCTGCACGTCATGCCGGTATTGCGATGATCCATCAGGAACTACAGCACGTTCCTGAACTCTCTGTCGCCCAGAACATGTTTCTTGGCCGGCCATTAACCAAACTGAAAGGGTTATTTGTCGATAAGAAAGCACAATACAAACGGGCCGTGGCGATCCTGCGCCGTCTGGATCCGACGATCGATCCCGATGAGCCGATCAAGAACCTGAAAGTGTCTCAACAACAAATCGTTGAAATTGCACGCGCACTGCTGGATGAGGCAAAGATCATTGCGATGGATGAACCGACATCCAGCCTGACGCCGACAGAATTCGAGCGACTGGCGGAGCTGATTTCAGATCTGAAATCGATGAATGTGTCGCTGATTTATGTCTCGCACAAAATGAATGAAATTTTTAAAGTCTGTGACAGGGCGACGATTTTACGCGATGGCAAACAGGTCGGCGTGGTGAATATTTGCGATGAAACGGAAGAAAGCATCGTCACCAAAATGGTCGGGCGCAAAATCGAAAAAGTACACCATCACTCGTATGCCACGGCAAGAGATGTATTGCGCATCGAGAAATTGAGTCGCGGCAAAGCTGTACAATCGGCGACGTTCAGCGTCAGGGCAGGCGAAGTGCTGGGGATTGCCGGGTTGGTCGGTTCCGGACGTACTGAATTGCTCAAGTTGATTGCCGGTATTGATGCCAAAACCAGCGGCAGCATTGAGGTCGATGGGGTGGCGGTGAAGAACCATAACGTCAGTTCTGCCATCCGTGCCGGCATTGGCCTGGTGCCGGAAGATCGTAAAAAAGAGGGTATCATCAAAGAGCGTTCCGTCAAAATGAACATGGCATTGCCGTCGATGGGACGTTTTACACGCTACGGTCTGTTGAACAAAAATCGACTGAATAAAACCGCGCTGGAGGTGATGACCGAACTGCGATTGCGTCCGCTTAATATTGAAAAACCAATCGGGACATTAAGCGGCGGCAATCAGCAAAAAGTCATTATTGGCCGCTGGGTATCAGCAGATAATAAGGTTTTTCTATTCGATGAACCGACCCGGGGAATTGATATTGGTGCAAAGTCTGAGATTTATAATTTAATAGAAAAACTGGCGCAACAAGAGAAGGCTATTGTGGTGGTCTCTTCCGAAATGCCGGAAATAATGCGTATCTCAGACAGAGTACTGGTGATGCGTGAAGGAAAAATCATCAAAGAACTTATGGGTGATGAGATTACTGAAGAAAATATTGCCCGTTATGCCATTAATGATATGCAGTAAGCGGTCTGGAAACTACTTCCTTCAATACCTAAAAAGATAAAAGGCCATGATTATGACGACGCAAAGTAATGTTCAGCCAAAGGCTGTGCCTTCGGCATTATTCAAATTTAACGTTCGCGATGCCGGTACGCTGATCGGTTTGGTGATTATTTTGATTACTTTCTCATTTTTATCGCCGGTGTTTTTTACCGTTCCTAACTTGCTTAATATATTACAGCAGTCATCCATCAACGGGATTATCGCGCTGGGGATGACGCTGGTCATTATTTCCGGTGGTATCGACTTGTCCGTTGGGCCGACGGCGGCGCTTTCGGCCGTGCTGGGTGCCACGCTGA